>Ga0272440_1000300_pt1 | contig 41920 bp, 68 predicted proteins | sample SSMMMBAug17_FD_192440 | JGI IMG/M metagenome (GOLD analysis project Ga0272440, IMG submission 192440) | Marine sediment archaeal communities from Little Sippewissett salt marsh, Falmouth, MA, United States - SSM-MMB-Aug17 | ecosystem: Environmental > Aquatic > Marine > Wetlands > Sediment ...
TGTTTATGGTTCCAGGGCCAGAAGCAAAGGAGCCTTTTCAGGCTCACTCTGCCGGGTTCGGGTGCTGTTTAATACATAGGTCTGTCTTTGAGTCGTTGGATGATCCGTGGTTTAAATTCGTGTATGGAAAGTGTTCCGAGGATTTTTATTTCTTTGTGAACGCCAGTAAGAAAGGGTTTAAATTGTGGGCCGATCCGTCTTTACGGATAGGACATGTGGGAGATCCGTTGATTGTTTATAAAGACCACTGTTACGAGAAAATGAAGCAAAACAACACAAATCTAGAACCAATAAAATTATAGGGGGAACCATGGCATTACCAAGCATATTACCAGAAGTGAAAATCAAGTTGTGCAAACAAGGGGCGGGAGATTCAGTCATCATAATTGAAAATCTTCCAAAAGAATTCATCTACCGAAGGAAGCCTCTCAGGGCTCCGAAACTGAACAGGGACGGAGAATTTACGGGGGAACTCGTCAACATGAAAGACACGGAGGACGCCGTACACGAGAAGTTGTCGGTTGATCAGTCCGGTAGAGGATTCATACATTTTGAAATAAGAAACGCGGAAGTCATGGATATGTACAAGAGGATTATGGACTATGTGGAAACAAGTATCCCACGAGGGGAAATTATTCCACGGCCTGTTCCTTATGCCGCCATGCCGGGACATCCTATGTCCCCTCCGATTAACGACGATCAAATTCCGCGGGTGACGATACCGATCTCGTCTCCCCCTTCGGCGCAAGCCGTTGAGGTCGGTACACCCGCTAAAACTGTGACGACGGATGACCTGCGAAAAATGCAGGAACGAGCTGCCAAAGCCAGAGCAGCAAAACAAGCCAAGAAGGATAAAACAAACTAGGAGATAACCTATGAATTACTCTGATCTCAGAGCGAGAGTAGCCGAAATGTTGGGATTACCAGACGACGATTCGGAATTCTCAACTAAAATAAACAAATGGATAAACGAATCATACAAAGCTATTTCAGCTCTAGATCAATGGCCCTGGCTTATTAAGAACGATGTTATTCAAACTGTAACCGAAATAACGACGGGGACGGTGAGCGTGACGAACGATTCAACGTCCATCACATTCTCTAGCGCCCCGTCGGATTCGGTTGCAAACGATTGGCGAATACAATTTGAAGGGGCAGACGACTGGTATGACATATCGGCTCATACGGCAGGGGCGACAGGAGCGACTTTGGCCGATCCTTTCCTTGGAACAACCGACGCCACTTCAACATACACATTGAGAAAAGTTTACTACAGCCTTCCTTCCGATTTCAGCAAAATGATGACGGTGAGACAAGCTGTAACAGACATAAAGCTACGGCCCGTAGACCTTCGAGTATGGGACGCCAACATACCAGATCCAACAAGAGTACACACTCCCGCATGGTATTTGATTGTGGGACAAGACTCTTCACAGAACTACCGCATTACATTCCATCCCATTCCAAACGACGAAATAAATATTGATATCAGATACTACCAAACTGTGTCGGATTTGTCCGCTGATAGCGACGAACCGTTGATGCCGGATCAATTTCGGCCTATCATCGTGTTCGATGTTTTATCGAAATACGGATACATGTTTTTAGACGACACGAGAGTGACTTTGGCCTCTCAGTTAAGAGAGAAGTTTATTAAGGATATGAAGGGCCATGGATGGCCAGATCCAGACAAAACTGTGTGCAGGATACCTTGGGATCGAAGTATGTGGAGATCCAGAGGACACTATTCAAGACTTCCTTTTGATTTTCCAATACAAAACCCCTAGGAGATAGATAATGGCGACAAGGCAAAGCACAGAGATATCGTTCGCTAACTTCGGGGGAGGCAGAGCAAGCGTAAAAAATCCCACGACGCTAACGTTAAACGAAGCCAGCGATTTAGACAATGTTGTTATAAAGCCTTCCGGAGCCGGATTTAGAAGCCGAGACGGAAACACAGAATTCAACGCGACGGCCATGGTCAGCGGATCTACCCCGGTGACGGGACTGGGATATTTTAAAGACACGTCTTCTTCTGAATGGCTTATGGCTGTGGCAGGAACAAAGCTATATAAATCCGACAGTTTAGACGGGACTATGGATGACATCACAGGGGCGGTGACTATTACATCAGGACAGAACAATTTATGGGACATATTTACATTTAACGATTTAAGCATCGGCGTTGGCGGCGCGCCGGACGCTCCTTTTAAATGGGATGGGACTGGAAACGGAGCGGCGTTAGGGGGCAGCCCGCCTAGTGGGGAGACAGGTTTAGCGTGGAATAACCGAGTGTGGATAGCTTCGACTTCGACAAATCCTTCCGTTATTTATTGGTCTGTGTTAGCAGATCCGGAGGATTGGTCAGGAGACGGAAGCGGTAACGCGACTGTCAATAAAGATGACGGAGAACCCATTACAGCCATAGAGCCGGTTAATTCCAATATTCTTCTTGTGTTTAAGAAGAACTCCACACATCAGTTGGTGGGAAGATCGGCTCCTTTTTCCGTGTTTTCCTTGTTTCAAAATACCGGGTGCGTTGGGAAACACGCCGTGGTGTCTGTTGACGGATTGGTATATTTCGTGACACCGAGAGGACACATGATTATCACAGACGGTAACGAAATTATTGACGAGAAGGTGTTGCCTTCTTTGAGCAGCGCGGATGATGTATGGGACGGATTAAATCGAAGCCGTTTGAAGTATATACAGGGGTTTAGATACAAGGGATATGATTTCGATCATATTGTGTGGATGGCGTCAAACGGATCTAGCACGACGAATAACTACGCCGTTGTGTGGGACATATTGAATAAATGCTGGCTCACTCATTCTACGGGACATCCCGCCAACGCTCGTGTCGTGACAGGCGATAACGTGCCGTATATTGGAGCCTATGACGGGAAGATATACAAAATGTATGTGGATGGAACTCATGCGGACGCTTCCGACAGCGGCGCAAATGTGGCTTGGTATTGGAGATCGGATTGGTTCACTAGTGACAGTTTACAGAAAATAGCGCAAATACAAAGAGTGAACATAGCCTATGAAACACAGGCTAGCGGGAGCATGACTTTAGGATACGGCTACGATTTTGTGAAAAACTCAAGATCGAAAACATTTTCAATAGAAGAAAAAGGAGATACTTGGGATGAATCATACTGGGACACAGCCATATGGGGCGGGTTCTCGGATATCATAAAACCTAATTTTATTGTGGGGCGCGGCAACGTGTTTAATGTCCAGTTTAGCGGTAGTGACGCTGTAACATACAATATAAATAGATATTCAATTTTTGGAAAACAACAATCAGACAAACATTTTGACGCAAGCTAAGGAGAAAAAATCATGTCGCAATTAACCATAACCAATTCATTTACCGCCGGAACGTTAATACAGTCGGCTCAGGTCAACACAAATTTTACGGACATATCGACAATATGGAACGCTCACGATGCCGGTACGGACGCATGGCAAAATGTTGTGGTCACGGCCACGGCGGCGAACCCCGTTCAAATATCCAGCAACCAGTCCACAACTGAAGTATCAATAAATAATACAGCAACAGACGGAGATCCCATCCTCAGCTTTGAGCTTGGAGGAACCGCCGCTTTTACGGTGGGCGTGGATGACGGAGATGGCGACAAGTTTAAAATAGGGACAACGGCGATAGGAACAAGCACTTCTATTACCATATCAGGAACAGAGGTCACTTTTCCAGGGACAACCATTACGACAGGTGTAGCCACATTCAGTGAAGCCGCCGAATTTAAATTGGGTGCTGATGATGATTTGGCCATTAGATTTACCAGTGATACAAATACAGGTATTTGGGCCAACAATGATTCAATAAATATAGTGACAAACGGATCAAAGAAAATTGCCGCTGACGCATCGGTTATTTATGTTTATGGACAATTTCAGCCAAACGCGGATGATAGCTATCCTTGTGGTGTGGTGGGAGCGAGATGGTCGGATGTTCGTTCTGTATTAATTAATGGATCAGACTATGGATTTGCTAATGGATATATTTTAAGAGAGTTTCCGGCGACGCATGATGACGTAAAACAAAAAGATGAAGCTTGGATGAAAGAAAACGCCAATGTCGGGATACAGGTTATTAACGACTTGGGCGAAACTGTGGCTGTCATAGGACGAGATGGAACAATATATGCCAAAGCGTTTGCTCCTTTGACAGATCTTCCAGATTACTCCGAGATGGAAAACGCCGAGAAAAAAAGAAAATCCAATAAAAAGAAGAAATAATGGCTCTTGAAATAAAGTATGTGTTCCCGGCGGTAGGAGAGGCGAAGAACGCTCGTGTAAGAGAGGCGTTCGATGATATTGTCGTGTATTTTGAGGATGTTGATATATCCTCCACACAGATAGATGTGGGGGCTCTTGATATTGTCACAACAGGCGGCGTGGAAGCCTCTTCCTTTTCTGGTGGATTTACAGCGTCGGTAAACACTCCTTCACAAATCACATCAGATCAAAATAACTACGCTCTCCCATCGGCAACTGTCGCCAGACTGTCAACAGACGCGTCAAGAACCATAACGGGCTTTGTCGCTGGCGACACTGGACAAATAGCGTACATAATAAACGTCGGCAGCAACGATCTTGTTTTGGCAAATGAGTCGGGAAGCAGCTCTGCCGCCAATAGGATTTTAACAGGCCTAGGAGCCAATATCACATTATCACAGAACCATACCGTCACCATACTATACGACGGGACATCATCGAGATGGAGAATAATAGGGAACAACGCGGGATTTTGGAGCTAACAAAAGAGTCGGGGGGACATATGGCAGTATTGAAATTGGTAAAGGGTGCTTTGCCGTCGTCATTGAAATTGGCAAGCCTAGAGAAATGCGTGGAAAGATGTTACGAGGAATCAGGGCAAGCCGATAAAGGTGTGGAGAAAAGAGGGTACATAGACCAGACGTTAGGCGTTGTAGCGGGATCTACTTTTCTCAATAAAGGCGGAGATTGTTGGATTATTGAAAACGAAGACGGCACATGTGGGGGGTACTTATTGGCCAGCTTTGTGGTGGATATAGATAACAAGCCGTGCTATTGGGTGAGTCAGGCGTATGTGGATAAGGAGCATAGAGGCGGTATAGGATCATTCAGGGATTATTGTTGGCAAATTGTGAGGCAACACGCCAAGAGTCATTTTTGTCACCATTTGGTTGTTGTTTCATCGAGGGAAAATTCAAAGGCTTATTGCAAGTTATTAGGGAGAAATTTCTTGGAATACGCCGCACTACTAAAAGAGGATTTAAAGTAACGAGGAGATTTAATTATGGCTATGAGAAAAATCAGGATCACGGACAATCCGAGCGCGTTGCCGGACGCTTTAAAAATACAGAGTTTAGAGGATTTTAACGCTTTCCTATCAGACATAAAAGGGGAAAGGATGAGTCCGGAACTTCGTGTTAGCGCTCTTGCGAGGTTGCGGGAATTAACCGAAGCTGGGGACGTTAAGGTGTCCGAGTTTCTTAATGCGGGGGAGAAGGTAGGGAAAATGCTTTCTCAGGACTTTCGCGCTTTCGGGGCGGGGAGTTCTCGTGGTACAGGCGTAGCCAACGCGTTTGAATCACAGTCTGGTTTTAGGTTTAAAGACGCCGGGACGGGAGCCGTCGAAATACAATCGGAGCTATTTGGTTCTGATTTTCAAAGACGATTTAGGGAAGAGATACTGCCCGACGATTTACCTGAAGATCAAAGAGAGGCTTTCTTGTCGCAGATTCCTTCGGACATTCCCATAGAATCAGACAGATTTGCCGTCGAAAGAGAAGGCATAAGACAAGCCATGCAAGCCCAGGCTGCCGAAGCCGAGGCTGCCACCACCAGAGAATCGAGGCTGGCGGATCTAGCCGCACTTCTCCAACAACAAGAAGAATCCACATTCGCAAGACTCACACCTCAGTTAGCCGAGCAAGCTCAAGCGCAAGGTTTGTTTGAGACTTCGGCCTTTGGCGAATCGTTAGCAAGGGAAAGAACAGCCTTGGCCGAGCAAACACAGCAAGCTTTGGCATTGCAAGGGCTATCAGATAGGGACGCGGAAATACTGGGGCAACTTCGTGCCGATGCGATACAGAGGGGATTTCAAACAGGTGGCCTACAAAGGCAGTTTGGTCTAGAGGACATTTCGTCAGACTTTCAAAGGCAATTGCAGATAGCGGCACTCACTCAACCGCAGACGGGCGGGGGGAAATCGTCTGGTGAAAAATGGGCTCAAGGGGCCTCGGCTGTGGGCGGTCTACTTGGTGGAATTGGATCAATGACTGGAAGACCTAAGACCACAGGAAATTAAGGAGATAATTATGGCCAACGGAATACCGGATTTCACACCGAAACGAAGTGGAGACATCGGAGCCATAGCTAGGCTCATGATGCAGAAACAGCAGATGGAACAACAGTTTCAGTCTCAGAAAAGACAAGAGCAGAGACAGTTTTTCAATGATGTGCTACAAGCCGTGCAGCAAGGACAGCAGATAGCCAGCAACGCTATGAGACTGTCCGAAGAAAGGAAAAAACGACAAGCTATTTCTGAATTAGCAAAAACATTTGAAGAGCCTTCACAAGAAGCCGTTGTAGCCAGACCTGGAGGACAGCCCATCACATTCTCGGAAACAAAGAGAGGCATGACACAACCTCTGCGCCGACAGGCCGCCGCAATAAAAGCGGGGATACAGCCTCGCGCAGAAGAACTATTTAAAAAGAAGACGGACGGGCCAGAAAGAGGAACCATTTCAGGCAGAGACTTTACTCCCAAAAACCTTGTATTAGCAGGAGAGAAAGAGCCTACTGCGGTTATGATTGATGAAGTTAAGGTGGGCCAAGGATTGCCCGGAACATTTTACCTTGATGGATCGCCTGTACCAAAAGAAAAACTAATCGGATCTAGACCATTTATCACGCCTGTGATTGGAATAGATCCTGTGTCTGGACTACCCATATCCATACCAAAAACGCCTAGTCCAAAAGCCACACCTGTAGAAACTCCCTCAGATAAACTTGCCGAAGGAAAAGGTGGTTCCTTGGAACTTAGGGCAAAAGCGCCTAAAATATACACAACGTATGAAAACATCAAGAAAAAAGCATTTCCTGAAAACAATAAATTTCTTGAAACGTCTGTAACGGGGGGATCAGCGGCAGCGCAGGTAGGACATATACTAGAGGCTGTCGGAGAAGGAGAATTTACACAGATAGGGCTCCAGTCTTTGGGATTTTATTTTGCTAAGATGAGTGGATCAAACAGCCAATTATCAGACAGAGAAAGAGAAGTGTTTGAAAATCCGTTGTCGCTAATAGACGCTGTTGTGAATAAAGGATATAAATTGGCGGCGGGAGACTTGAGCCCTAAAATGAAGCAAGACCTGAAGAACCTGTCCAAATTAATTGAAAAGAAATCACTTATACAAGGACAGAAAATTATAAATGGAATTAAAAGACAGGCCGTAGATGCGACTGGTTCGTTTTGGAACGCGGGTCTGAGCAAAGAATTTCCGTCTATGAAAGAATTAATTGTGACAAGAAAAGACATGCAAGAAGCGATGTTAAACAGCGCAATAAAAGATTCAACGGATTACACAGACGAACAGATTGAACAGCTTGGGTCATTTTTAGGTTTACCTAGGAGGAAGTAATTATGGCCGGATTAAAAGAAAGACTTGAGCAGGCCGGTTTTGATACATCCGGTATAGATGAGAAGACAATTTTAGCCCGACTTGAAAAACAAGGGTTTGACACAACTGAATTAAAGCCTAAAAAATCACTTTCAGAACAATCTTTAGACACTCTAAAGACACTCAATAAATATACGCCAGGTGGCCAGCTTATTGAAGCAAGGGAAAGGTTGGGCGAGACATTTGATACTTTAGGAGAAAAAGTAGCGGAACTACCTGAAGTTATTCGCGGTCTTCCTCCAGAGATCGCCGCGGGCTTAGGAACGGCTGTTAGCATGGCTCCGGACATAGCTGAAATAGCGTTGTTGAAAAGACCTACCACAAGGACTGCCGCAAGAGCTTTCCCAGGAGAAAGAGTATTAAAAAGAGGCATAGAACAAGCTGAAGCAAGAGCCGGCATTAAACAAACAGGTGTTATATTGGAGGACGTGGCAAAAAGACTCGGCATTTCAGAAACAAAACGCATCGTTCGTGCAGGTAAAATGGCCAACAAACAAATTAGCAAAGGAGAAAAATTAAACGCTGTTTTAAATAGAGTATTAGAGATGAGGGCAACAGGACAGCAAACATCGCCTCAATTAGCTAGAGATATTGTTAAACTTTTTGAAACAGAATTAAAAAAAGGACAGGGCGTTGCTGGCATGATTGCAAAAGCGGTAGGAAAAGCTCCGACGTTACAGAGGGGGTTAATGGCCCGCGCTAAAAAGACAGGCGAAAAAATAGTTGCGTCGGCTGCGCCAGACAGATCTAAATTTGCCAAAGCATTGGGCAGGACAATTAAAACAAAAAAAGTTACAAAAGCCGTAGCAGGAATATTAGCATTGGAGTTGCTGAGAAGGGCGTTAGGCGGAACTCTTGGAGGCGCTATTGGTGGCGCTATTGGAGGGAAGTAATGACTACAGACGAATTTAAATCAATTATATTTGATCTCCACAAAGAAAATAGAGAAGAAATACTAGCTATAAGAAAAGATCTAAACGATCTTAAAACAAATTTTAAAACACATGAAGCGTCTGTTAAGATGATTGCGTCCCTGGCCGGTATAATTGGTGGCGGTATCTTTACAATTTTATTAACTATGTTCCGTCAATACCTATAGACTTTTTCCCATCCACATAACATCTTGTGGGAGAGATTCGTCTATATCCACATGTATATGCCTGTCATATACACCTGTCCTTCTAAATCCTGCCGCGACAAGAGACACCACCATAGCAAATCTACTACGACTATCGTGACACCGTATATCGGCGGCCAGCCCTCTATAATGGGCGCTGTTTGGAGATCCTTTTGTGTCGCCTGGTTTTCTCACCGTCTCTGTTAATACGAACGGAATCTCGGCCATTTCCCTGGCATCATCCAGCATGGCGCATAATTCGTCGTTCAATCCTTCAATTTCTTTTTGTGTGAAATACTTATAATCCATATTTAATTACTCCCATTTTGTGTAATGTGTATATAAATCCCCCCACAATCCCGCATACAAATCCACCAAGAAATCCAAAACTACAATAGATAAATAAGCTGTAGTAATCCATCACTCGAAGTTACCCCCCATGTTACAAGTAGCCCAGTACACCTTATCAGCGTCCCTCTTAAACCCTATACCGAAGGTAAACATCTTGGTAATACCAAAGGATGATTTATACCTTGGAGGGGATACGACATCCCGTTTACGGTAAATAAACCAACAATTGAAGAACAGCGGCCATTGTAAAACTATACCCCATCTGCACCACGGCTGTATACGAGATAAATACACCGGTTGACCCAAAGGCCCGATCATTTCTATAAACCACTGAGAGTTAAAAATAGTTTTTCGCTTTGACCCTCCGACAGCTCTGCCGTCAGTGTTTTCTATTCTCCATTCCCCATGGCCACGAAGTGCTATTAGAGCCTTGGGCATTTCTCTCCATTTCCAGAAGCCTTTAGCTCTAGGGCCCGCCGCTAGTAGATATTGCAGTTTCTTCTTTTGCCTCATGAGCCAACCTCTGTTATCTGTGCCAGCCCACACCCTGTCTACGTCTCCCTTTAAATGTTCCGGCAGAGCGTCAATTGGACTCACGACACCTCCATCGGCAGACACTTTTTAATTTTATTGTCCGGCGTTTTTTCTAATTCCTTCAACTCGGCTATTCTCAACATCCAAGCTCTAGCGTGTAAGGCCTTCTTTGTTTCAGGTGGGACGGGTTGAGCGTACCAAACACCGGGGAGACTGGCGTGTTCATAATAGAGATACTTCCTATTTATGCTGTTCCCTAATTTCATCTTCATGAGCTTATAGACGTTACCACCATTTTTGTGCCTATCAACGAAGATATTCAGGCATTTAGCGTTGGTGGCTTTGAGTATTCTTTCGGCGCCAACCTTCCTGATTATCTCTCTTTGAACATCCACGTTCTTCTCTGTTAATGCGAGCTTGGGATCTATTTTACCGGCGTCTGTCATAACTAACCATTTAGGAACCCGTATCCCATTTAGGTGGTATATTTCAAATCCGTCTTTCCATCTGTGGGAAGGCCCCGTTTCGCAATGAGGTCTGTTGTTGGCATTAACTTTTAATATTTCAGGAAATTCGGAAACTATGCAAAACTTCTCGTGCATTACCCGAAATCCTCCATATATGGAGGCTTGTCTATAAGGCTCAAAGTTTTCCCAACATTTCAAGCCTGTTAATTTAATTACATTTTGCATGGCATCGGCATACGCCTGATATGCGCTCCACATATTCCCACCTTGATATACTTGTGTCCATTTCTTACATAAGTCAAGCATTCTTATCGCGGTGTTTTTATCTCCGTCAGAGAACACCAACGCCAAATTATACAGCCATTTTTTGTTTATTTTGGCTCTATCGGTGGCTGCTCTTGTGGCGTATTTGGTGGCTATGGTGGCGTCTCTGGTGGCTTCATCGGTGGCTTCTTTGGTGGCTCTATCGGTGGCTTCCATGGTGACTTCCATGGTGGCTTCTCTGGCGGCTTCTATGGTGGCGTCTCTGGTGGCTTCATCGGTGGCTTCATAGGCGGCTTCTCTGGCGGCTTCTATGGTGGCTTCCATGGTGGCTTCATCGGTGGCTTCTTTGGTGGCTCTATCGGCGGCTTCATCGGTGGCTTCATAGGCGGCTTCATCGGTGGCTTCCATGGTGGCTTCCATGGTGGCTTCATCGGTGGCTTCCATGGTGGCTTCATCGGTGGCTTCCATGGAGGCTTCCATGGTGGCTTCTCTGGCGGCTACATCGGTAGCGTCTCTGGTGGCTTCATAGGCGGCTTCATCGGTGGCTTCATAGGTGGCTTCTATGGTGGCTTCTTTGGTGGCTCTATCGGTGGCTTCCATGATGGCTTTATAGGCGGCTACTATGGTGGCGTCTCCGGTGGCTTCATAGGCGGCTTCCATGGTGACTTCATAGGCGGCTTCTCTGGTGGCTTTATCGGTGGCTTCTCTGGCGGCGTCTCTGGTGGCTTCATCGGCGGCTTCATAGGTAGCGTCTCTGGTGGCTTCTACAGCGGCTTGTAGGGTGGCTCTGTCGGTAGCATCTATGGTAGCTTCTATGGAGACTCTGTTGGTGGCTTCATAGGTGGCTCTGTCGGTGGCTGTATCGGTGGCGTCTCTGGTGGCTTCTATTGCGGCTACATCGGTAGCGTCTCTGGTGGCTTCATAGGCGGCTACATCGGTAGCGTCTCTGGCAGCGTCATCGGTAGCGTCTCTGGTGGCTTCTACGGCGGCTTGTAGGGTGGCTCTGTCGGTAGCATCTATGGTAGCTTCTATGGAGACTCTGTTGGTGGCTTCATAGGTGGCTCTGTCGGTGGCTGTATCGGTGGCGTCTACAGCGGCTTCTATTGCGGTATTGACGGCGCTTTTAGTGGCTTCATCGGTGGCTTCTGTGGCGGCGTCTATGGTGGCGTCTCTGGTGGCTTCATCGGTGACTTCCATGGAGGCTTCATAGGCGGCTTCTCTGGTGGCTTCATCGGTGGCTTCATAGGTAGCTCTATCGGTGGCTTCTGCGATGGCTTTTCTGGTAGCGATATCGACATCTTTTTTTGATGACTTATTATTGTTAGCTTCCCACCAACCCGCCGACAGTCCATAAGACAGCGCCATAATTAAAGGAGAAGGAACAATAACAACTCTTGGTTCCTTCAATTTAGCGACTCGATATAAACCTTTAATAGCGTCCTTTAACTTTTCTTTGTCTATCTCACCTGTTTGAAATGCGTTCTTTATCCATTTGTCTGTAATAATACGCATCTGCTCTTTTTCTTCGTCGGTTATTCCGCCCTTTGCCCTTGTCGGGGTTCTTACTATTTTAGTCGATAACATTTCTGGCCTCCATACTTTCATAATCAAATACACGCTCTATCCCTTTCTCTTTTATTCCAGGGGTGATTGTCTGATTGCCGTGTTCTTCATGATCTATGTAGGTAATGTCTCCCACTTTCACATACGTCTTCCCGTCTTTCTCGTACACCTCTATTCCCTTAACATCAGGAAATATATGAGTATGTACCCCTTCGCCTCGTTCAATAATGAACCCGTTTTTAACTTCTATCTTTTTTGCTCCTGCCGGTATTTTTTCTACCGCGTACAAGATTAAGTCTCCGTGCTGATTTATTACTTTTTTCATTTTGTTTTCTCCTATTTAGGTGTTTTAAAAGCTTGATTCCTAGACCGATGGCCATGTCGCCATAGCGGTGTTTTATCATTGTGCCGTCGTCTATCTCATAATTTCCCACGGTGTCGAGTTTAAGATCCTTCAACTCACAGAGGGGGGCTCTCCTAACAGCGGATATTTTTTCCACGACCGTGTCGTTTATTAATATGGCTACAGTAATCATTTTATTCAGGTAGCTCTTTTGCTACTTGTGTAAATTCGCCAATTATCATAATACCTGTTAGCCAAAGCCATCACCAGAGCCATCGCCATAGCCAAAGCCATCACCAGAGCCAGAGCCATAGCCAGAGCCAGAACCAGAGCCAGAGCCAGAACCAGAGCCAGAGCCATCGCCATAGCCATAGCCAGAGTCATCGCCAGAGCCAGAGCCAGAGCCATCACCAGAGCCATAGCCAGAGCCAGAACCAGAGCCAGAGCCAGAGCCATCACCAGAGCCATCGCCATAGCCATAGCCAGAGCCATCGCCATAACCCTCGCCAGAGCCATCACCAGAGCCATAGCCATAGCCATAGCCAAAGCCATCACCAGAGCCATAGCCAACTTTTTTTGAATATATTTTATTTCCGTATAGAACTATTTTTTCCATGTGGGTGTATTTTTAATTGAAGTTAAAGCCTTTTTTGTTACTGCTATATATTCAATCACGTCAGTCAAAATAATCTCGTGAACAGGCATTGCAAAACGGCAAGCATCAGGACATTTTGTTCCTTCCATTGCCAACTGAGACAAAGAACAGGCCCCATCCCAGTAATGAATACGAATAGAGTCTAATAGTATTGCATTCCTATCCTCTCTCCTTTTAAGTATCCCCAAATGAACACCTGCCGAATATGTCCTGAGTAGAACATACTTTCCTATCTCAACCCTCGGTATCTCTTTTTCTTCTCCTTCCACCTGATCTTTAATCTTCTCCCATGTTTCTTCGCTCACATCTATTTTCATATTAATGTCTCCTTGTCTTATTTATTTAAATTCGCCGTGGGGGGAATTTCACCCCCCTCTCAGGCCACGGCTAGCCTGCCCCTATCAGGTCGCTCAACTGGATAATGCCCACCGAACCATTGCGTTCTTTTTTATGGGATCACAACATGTGCCCAACGGATTTCAGAACGTATTCCCTATCCTACGCCTTGCGACGATTGCCCTCATTGAGGGGTACATATTGCCCTATACCTTGCACCTAGGCGTTGTCTATGGGGGAAACATCTAGCCTGCTGATGCTTTTCGGGCTCAATCTTATTTATCTATTCTTATTTTCCCCGCACTCCCATCCTTAGCGGTTACGTCTGGCACGATCATGGGATATCTTCGCCAACCCTAGATGCGGGTTAAATATTCCGTACAACTTTTTTAATCTAAAACACTCTCCCAGGCCCATCTTAATCTTGTCACAAATTCGTCCAGGCTTTTCTTACATTCCTCCGGCGACACACAGTAATATTTAAAGCTAACCCAATGTCCCTCTATTCCTTCGGCGGCAAACCCTATTACACACGTTCGGTAAAGATTTTCCTTCATTTGAAGCTCATAATATTTAATCGTAACAGAGGGAGGTTTATCGTTACATCGACAGTCTGACCAATCAGGAAAACTTTTGTATGCGTACCACCTGGAATTCCCAGAATCATATGGGTCACCCCCAAATTTCCATCCTGTTCTTTTTAACCAAGATTTAAACTGCTTCTCTGTCATCTTTTTCATTTCTCTTCCTCCCATTTAGTAAGGGCCTGTTTTGCAACTTTTTCATCCATTGTAATCGTAGGAAAAACTTCAAACCTTTGATTCGCATACAATTTCAACGCCTCCTCCAACACCTTCGCCTTCTCGATGGCTTCGAGGTAACCTTCACAATAGGCCTGACATCTGAAATGATCTGGATAAAACCCAAGCCTTTGTTGAATGGCGGCAGCTCCGCCGTCAACAGACCGGAGCCTTATATATTCTTCCGCAATCTCTCTAGTTATTTTCTCATTCATTTCTCTTTCTCGTATTCTTTCAGGGCTTTTTCAGCGTCACCGGAATTTCCTTTCGTTAGAGCGTACCGAACACCGTCAGCAAGACGATTCGCCTTCTCTATGGCTTGTAGGTATCCTTCTGCAATCCACATTTTCTCTGTCCAAGAAAGCCATTCGTCAGGTCGTTTTTCTACTATCTCCCTCGCCTCTTTCTCGTTCATCTCTCTTCCTCCCATTTCGATATAACCCACTGAGCATGTGGATAGCCTTTGTTAGCCCCTTCTTTGACATATTCCTCCAACACCTTCGCCTTCTCTAAACATTCGAGGTAGCCCTTAGCCTTACCATCTAAATGCAAGTCTTTATCCCACGGGGTTGATATTACATTCTCACTGAATGGATGTTTTAATATCTCTCTCGCCTCTGCCTCGTTCATTTCTTCCTCCTTTTACCAGGCTTCTTCTCTTTCCATCCACACCAGGCACACTCCCCAGTGACTACAACAGGCCCATAATTCTCCCTATCGCAAGCGTAACACCACACAAGATATAGCTTGCCCTTCGAGTCCCAAAAATTATGCCCTTGGCGTTGATTTACCTTTTTCATTTCTCTTCCTCCGTTTCATTTCTCATCACCTCACAACAATTAGCGCACAAATGTCCCTCGTTCGTCACCTTAACAGCGTTGTCCTGAGTGATGAGAGCCCCGCAGTTTTGGCATGTCTCGAATTCTTGCTGTGTCATATAATCACCCCTATTAAATTGTATGTCCTTTCCACTCTTACTGGGCGAAAGAGGGAAAGGACTGAGCCCGCCTGAAAAGGAATAAAAGACGGACTTTTATTGATAAAGTTTACCATTAGCATAGAACTTATTTTTATACATCATGTGTATTGTGGGGATAACACTAGCCCCTGTTTTAATGAAAGAGATAAACCCGTTCACCCACTGATTAGGACTGCCCTTCTTCCACTCCGGCATCGTGCGAGAGAGACATCCCGCCGTCACGGCGTACCTTGGCCCCATGGTGCTGAACGCCTTCCTCGTTGTGTACGCCTGGAAGTGATGGAGGTGTCCGTAGATACATTTAAACGGAGTGTGGTCTAAGGCGTATCGTTTAGAATGATTGTCCGGGTATGCTGTTCCGTGCATAAACACCGTGTCTCCCAATCTGTAATAGGATTTGTAAGTTCCATATTCTATCCACTTAATCCCCTCACCGCAATCCTTCTTTAAATTTACATCAGGGAACAAGTCAGAATATTTATTCGTGAGTCTGGTGTATCTTTCCTCGTGATTCCCTTCCAGAAAAATAACGTCACAGCCTGGAGAAAATTTTTTCAAATCAAAAAATAAACTTTGAAGATTTATTTTGTCTCTTTCATACCATTTCATTTTAAATCTCTCGGCTTTCATGCTGTCGACGCCATGCAGCTCTTTGACATCAATTATATCTCCCCCCAGTATAATTTTGTTTGGTTTAATGTCTTTTATATATTGGAACACGGGATTTAAGTCTATGTTGTCCGGCATGTGCATGTCGCTTAAAAATGCGCCGGTTGTTATTTTAGTCATTTTTTTCTCTGCTTTTTTGTTTTCTTCTGGTGACATTTGTGGCATAGAAGCTGACATTCGCCGTAGAACATCCTATTGAGCCATTCCGATAAATAGTTGCAGATATATCTCGGTCTAGGGCCGAGGGGTTCAATATGATCAGCTTGTAGCCGGGTTTTCGCTCCGCATTTGACGCACCTGTTGCCAAGATTCCGTCTATTCTCACCATATTGAAGCCACCTCCTACGAGCATCCCGGCACAACATCATGATGCCCCTCTTTGTCCCTTTGATACGTTTCTTGCGTCTTTTAGCCATTACACTGTTCACAATTAGGATCAGTGCAATCTACCTTATCTCCATGCTCTATCTTCACTACTATGCGCTTACTATCATAACGAGACCCCACAAAATCAAAATACTCAAGAAGGCTATAAAGAAAAGCCACCACTCCTTCTGGTTTTGATCCATAATCATCTTCTGTCTCGAATATCTCCGCTTCCGCGTTATTTTTTTCAAGTATAACCCCATTATTCACCCTCTCCACAGCGGCTTTCCACTCTCTCGGTTTGTATTCTTCTGTCACTTCATTTCACCCCATCTATTACATATTTTCACATTGACTTTTAACGGCACACTCAATGTGACGGCTTGCTCCATGTGTTCTTTTACTCTTTGCGACACTTCCTCAGCCCTCTCCTCCAGCACTTCAAAAACCAATTCGTCGTGAACTTGTAATATAGGCACAACCCCGTTCTCCCTCAGTCGTATCATGGCGATTTTAATTATCTCGGCGGCAGAGCCTTGTATAGTGTAATTCACCACCTTTCTTTCCGCCGCTTTCTTCTCTCTTATGTTTGACGACTTAATATCGTGGATGGGAATAAACCTATTAAATATAGTCCTAACTCCTCCCCTTCTATAAGCGTCCCACTTCATCCTCGTCACCCAAGCTGAGGCGGCTGGCATATTGCCCCAATAGGCGTCCAGCAGTTTCCTTGCCTCGTTTTCGGGGATGTCTGCTGTTACAGCCAATCTCTTTGGCCCCGCCCCATACAGCGAACCAAAGCCGAATGTTTTGGCCACATTTCTGTTGCTCCCAATTGTGGCGGCCACCTTATCATGTATATCCTCGTCATTCCTGTACGCATTTAACAGTAAGGGTTCGGCAGATAGATGAGCAAACACACGGAGCTCTATTTGTGAATAGTCGGCAACTACGAGCTTGCTTCCTTCTTTGGGAATAAAACAGTTGCGGAGATGTACCCCTCTTTCAGTTCTGGAAGGTATTTGTTGGAGATTTGGATTTTTACTAGATATACGGCCTGTGATAGTTCTTGTCGTGTTGAATGTGGTTCTTATTCTAGGAATGTCGGGCCTTTTCAGTAGAGGGGCGGTAAAGGCGCTCCGCAATTTAAACGCTTCCCGGTAGTTCAACAACGCTTTAACAAATTCGTGATCGCTGTGTTCTTTTAGCGCCTCCGCCCCGGTTGATTTGCATTTTATTTTTAAATGCTTGCAAGCGTTCATCACTTGCTGTGGGCTTCTCACATTAAGATTCATACCGGCTTTCTCAATGGCTGTGCTTTCCAGGTCTACCAACTCTTTTTCCAAGATATAATCCAACTCTTTGATGCCGGATATATTAACCATAGCACCCCTCTCTTCCATCTCTGCCACGGCCTTGTAGAATGGAAACTCTACTTCCAAATAGTATTTTTTGCTTTGGTGCGGCACTTTTTTCTGCCACATACACTCATATAAATTATAAGCGGCCAATGCGTCCATACCACAATACCGTGCCACTCGATTGATAGGCTGTTTATCCAAGGTTATTTTCTTCTTTCCTTTGCCTACCATCTCTTCATACGTCGGCCATTCGTACTCAAGATATCTTTTAGCCATGTTTTTTAATCCGTGTTTTCCATAGCTGTTTATAGAATAATCCAACACAGAGACATCACAATAGATGTCGTCGTAGCTCACTTTAATGCCCCAATTCTTCAACCACCGAATGTCGGCTTTCCCCCCACAAGTAAGTATTTTTTTACCAGATATATCCACCAACTTTGAAAAATACATAACATGCTTAGGAGATCCACATACTCCCATACCCACGAAGTTATCTCGTTCATCCGTCTCCACATCAACCGCCACGATATTCGGCAGTTGCCTTCCCTCTATTGGAGGATTAATCTCTAACTCAGCTCCGTATTTGTGAGGCCCAAAGTCGTCCATATCAATATGCCTTCACAGATATTCCATCTGTGCCAATATCTTCCAACCTCACCATAAACGGCTCTATTGTTTTCCCCATGGTCGATTTGGTATGATATACAATAGAAGATTCCGTTCCATCTTTCCTCACAGTCAAAACTGCTTCTGCCGCAGCTACTTTCGCTGAGCTCCCCAGCATATCATGGGCGTTAGGCTCCCTGGTATTCATGGGATTTAATATGGCTTTCGATTCGTGATCCAAAAACACAATGCCGCACCCATATTCGTTTCTCAGCTTCTTTGCTTTCTCAAATACGTTTTGTATTTCCGTCCTGTTATTCTCTTCTTTTCCGTGTATTGTGACAAAGCTATCCACAAGGATAATGTCCGGTTTAAAGTGATCTATTTTTCTTTTTAGGGCGTTAAATGAGGTTTCATGGGTGATATTTATGGTTGTGCCACACAATATATGGAGGGTGTCTTTCAAATCTTTCTTATTTAAATTCTTCGCGTTCAATAGCATTTTAAATCGCCTTCTCGTTTCTACCGCCGGACGTTCCTGGTCTATATACATCACCTTTCCGTCTTTGACAGGAAATTTGCCTAGCCAATATCCCCCGCCCTTGGCCATTTCCACAGCCAAGTCCATCAATATCCATGACTTTCTTGTTTCTCCGAGTCCCGCAATAAATCCGAGTCCTCTTTCCGCAAATATTCCATTAACAAGCCATTTAACCTCTGAGTCTCCTTCATCCAAGAACTCATCGATGCCAAGACTTCTAATTTCTTCGCTTCCCTCTCCATTCTTATCTTTGGATATCTTTGCAATAATTCTTTCGAGGTCGTCTTTTCGTTCAGGGGCTCTATATCCGTAGTTTTGCAGGACGGAGCGTATATCCTCATCTCCAAGTCCGTCTCTTTTAAGACGTAATGCAAACCCATAATCGAGGACGGATCTATCGACCCCCGCCGTCTTAGGAAGGGGGGCAACAATTTTTTGTGGTTGTGCTTCTGAATAAGCTCTAATTGCTTCAGAAATTCTTGGACATCCTCCCAGTTGTCTATTTCTAGAAGTAATCCACTTTGAGTGTCGATGCTGTTTAACCTCACCCTTAGTTGCTCTCGTACCAATAATTTTAACCAGTCTCGAACTGTCATATATGCTATCGACTTTAACATGGAATTTCCCCTCTATGTGTTTTCGTATAATACTCTCTAAATTTTTAATGCCTTGCTCATACTGCGTTTCAACACTTCCTAGCGGCCAGAATACCTGGGAACCGTTCCCGCTGCTGGATAAATGCCCGCCCGGCTGTATTCGCAATGCCTCCTTTCCCGCTTGTAACGCAATGTTAAGCTGTTTAACGCTGGCCGGCGCCCCTTTCGGTTTAATGGGATCAATGTCAATGGAGAAGCAGGTGATCTTTTCCACTTTGCCTTCTTTGTTTCTTGGGTTTCTCCCAATGAACAAGTCAGCTTTTCCGTCAAACTTCTCGCACCATTCAAGAAGCTCTTTTTCCCCTTCAATGAGTCGTCTATCCAATTTTCCATATATTCCCTCCTTTTTTCTATCCTGAGCGTGAACCTGTGAGTAATGCCCTTTGTGTCCCAACACATCGTAGGTGAATCTTATGTGATCCCTTAACACTATTTACCTCGTATTTCATAAAATATTTCACGTAGTCCTATAAATTGTTGCTTCAACTGTTTGGTAATTTTAAATTTGTACCTCCTATCTTTAAAATCTTTGCTCACACGGTAGATCCTTCCTTCTTTAATTTTATTGCCGGTCTCTTCCTCGTAGGCCAGAGCGTAAGCCGCTTGTTGCAGTTTATATTTGTAGACTCTTTCCCTTTCTTCTGATTTGTTTCTAGGGACAGAATCCGTTTTCCAATCCGCAACAAACGGCCCTATGTAATCAGCCGTACCGTTGTACTTATGCTTATGACTACATAGCACTCTTTCGGTCTCCCCTTTGGGTATCTTGTCTGCCTCAATATTTTCCACAAACATGCTATACATTCGAGCTTCTTGATCGGACAATTTGTGAGGGATTGGAGTATCTTTGAGATAAAACTCTATGGCTTTATGGACATTGTGCCCAATATCCTGAGATTCCCGCATCTTCTTCTCACATTCTGTGATCCCAAATTTGCCATACCAGTATTTTAATCCCGGCTTGTCAATTATTCCGATAATCTCCGTCACACTCGGATAGTCGAATTCATAGCGTCTATTTGATTTCATCGCGAATCGCAACGAGCATATTCATTAATTCTTTATACTCTTCCGCTATCTCATCTAATTCGCTGGCTGATGTTCTGGACGCCAAAAGAGCCGCCACATCATGTCCGATGCCGCCAATCATTTTGTCTCGGTCTTTCTTATCCCAGTCAACTTCTTTTTTATGTGTCGTATTGTTGACGCTTTTGCCGCCGGTATCTCTTTGATCCCAATCCGCTGTGCTGGCGGGTTCATTGTCTTCAATGGTGTGATTCTTAACAACTGACTTATACCCCTTGTCATTTGTTTCGATATCCACTTTATACGTGTTGTCTTTTTGAAATGTTCGCATACCTAGATTCTTTGATACCGTCACCCAAAAATCTCCCTTGAAGTTTGGTTTGACACCAAGTTCCATCCCGGTTTTCTCACTCACCAATAATGATCCCGACTGAAACTTATTAAACGGCGGCTTCGCCGTCGCATTAACTCCCTCTACTTGTATATACGCTGTTTCTATTGTCATAACTCCTCCTGTAATTTTTGTTTTATTTTTTTAAATAATCGATGGGCGCGCTGTGGAGAGATTTGACATTTCAACCCTATTTCTTTGAAACTAAATCCTTCCAACCTACACTGCAACACATCTTTTTCTTTGTCGGTTAGTTTATAGCCGCCATAATACGCATCAAAATATTCTTCGTCGTGCCTATAAACTAAATACCGTTTTCCTTTGTTGTCAAAAACATACTCATTTTCTATGTCGGGATATGCTTTTGCTTCGTTGTCGCTTATACGACGAACTTTTTTATTAGGCCGCACTTAAGGGCATTTTAATCCTGTCAATATGCCCATTCATCGCGTCTTGCGCCTCCTCAATCGTTTGATATATTTCTTTCTTCATTGTGTAGTCGTCATTGAAAACGACTACAATCCAACCATTTACAGCTTCTTCTAATCTCAATCTCTCCATTATTACTTCCTCCTTGTCGCTTCCATAATTGGGAGATTCGCTTCCGTCGGCACATAGATAGCCTCACTCGATCCGTCCTGTTGCTTTGTTTCCATTTACTTTTCCTCCTTAATTTTCCTCATCTTGTACTTGATCGGCATAAACACCTTCCAAAGCGCTTAACATTTCATCCATATCTTCACAAACAACACAACCTCTCAATACCCTGGTCGGACTATATACGTGCAAACAAAATGTTCCTTCCTGCGCCGGATATATCTCAATAATATCTTTTGTCATTTTATTTTAATATATCCCCATGCCATTCGTTGATCTCATGGCGAAGTTCGTCGATGTAGCGGTTCCACGGCTTTATCTCGCTCGGTAAATCACTTCGTATAACAGGCTGTGTCGTCGGGCAGGATGTACCAGAATAATAACCAGGCGTTCCACCGGCGCCCATTAACGCAAAATTATCGAGCATCCCACCTAGATATAATCTATTCTCGCCCCTTTGTTGTTGCTGTCGCATCATAGCTAGGACTTGGTTATAAAGAAGATTATCCGACGACATTATGTTGTACTTTTTTTAATCTCCATATTAACATTTGGTAGTCTAGACATAATTTCTTTATATACGTTGTTCATTTCGATTCGAGACTCTTCAATGTTCTTCAAGATTTTATCGTGGTAGGTGTTTTGTAGATCCATTGTTGTTTTCTGATGTTCGTGTTGAAGTTTGATCTTTTCCTTTTCAAGTTCAATTACCTGTTTCTCCTCCTTCATCTTAACCAGGTGTTTAAGTTCCTGTTCTTCAATGCTCTTTTTAACTAGAATATCTTCACGTTCTAATTTCAATTCTTTGATTTTCTCGTTTAGTTTAATGACGCTTTCATAATCGCCTTGAACGGTCTTAACGGTGTCCTGAATTATCTTTTTTAGTGGATTTTTTCCTATTATAAATATCATAATTTCTCCTGTTATTTTTCTTTGAGCACATGAAAATGAACCATCATAGCGTCTTCCATTCTTTGAATAAATTCGTGTATTGATTGCATGGTGTATTCCTTTTTAAACACGTCGGCAATGACGTAAAAGGCTATGTGGAATAATTCGTGGGATAAGGTTCTAAGGTATTGGGTAAGGTTTTTGTTTTGGCGGGAACTAATTTTTATGTCGTAGAATCTTTTGTATTTTTTGCTTTCCATCTCGCAAGCTTCGGCGGCGGCGTGTTTTAGATTGGAAAGGTTTCTAATTCTTAATTTCTTTCTTTGAGCCCTTGTCACCTTGATCTCCATGGTTAGGTATGAAGTAAGTATAGCCCTAGTTCCTAGTATTTTCAACGGCTTTTATTTTTTTCTTTTTGCGCCTCTTCATCTTCCAATTTATGCGTTTCATAGTCCATAAAATAGCATAAATATTCGTTTGATAATAATTCTTCCATCGGGTTTTGATCTTTTATCTTGTGCCATGTTTTACTATTCATGCTCCCCTCCCAAGACTATCAATATATCTTTGAGTTTCCATCCAATCTAATTCATCCTTTCTCATTTTAATTATCTTTGATCTCATTTCATTGCGCATATTTTTAATTTTTATTTTTTTAACTAGCCCTTTTAAGAATTCTTTTAATTCATCATTATTTGAATTTTCGCTCATATGAAGCCTCCCATTCTTCCCGACATTTATCACAAAAATATACTTCCCACTTTTTTGAATAATTCATATCAACGGCATCTTTCGTGATCCCGCAAACATCACAATCAACATCATGTTTACCCAGGTTTTTCCTCCTCCAATTTTCTTCCCTTATCTCATCTTTTGACATTGCCATGTATCCCATTCCTCCCTTGCCGATTCTTTACACTCTCTAGAATGTATCACGTGCTTTATTTTTTTGATGTTTCTTTTGTGGCGCTGTATAAGGTTTAGAAGGTTCTTTGTTGATAGGGATCTAAGGCGGGAGTAGGTAATCATCGGTCTAGCCTATCTAAATACCGGGATACAAGAACAGCTAATAGCAAGCAGATGGGAAGTGATACGAGGAAATAAGACGTTGTGTAATACTCTAGATCCATGACTGAGCCCTCCTTTTTGTCATTCTGAGCCTTCCTAAACCGACTCACCATAGTAGGTGATGAGCCGGAAGAGGAGGGCTCAAGTCCTCAATAGTAAGTATAACCCTTATTTATCCCCATTGCTAGGGGAAAAACTTTTTTTCTCTAGCCACCATTTAATAGCGTTCTGCGCCAAATGGGACGGATTGGCCCTGCCGCTCATCCACCGGGAAATAGTTTCCTGAGGCACGCCTAATTCTTTGGCTAGATCTAATTGGTTCATATTGTAAGATTTTAGTATATGTTTCAACAGCATTATAAACGGCTTTTCTCTATGTTTCGGCATACTACCTCCCTATGTAGCCAGATCCAACGTGAGTACCTAAACAATCTGATCCCACAATATCGAAGGTAAGGATGGTTTCGTCCTGGTTTAGTGATCCCGTCAATTCAAACTCCCCGGAACATCCACTAAACCTTGTCGTCACTCCGAGCGTTATGGTCTTATCCCCTGCCGTTCCTGATACACTTCCCGAACCTTCTTTGAAATGGATTGTGCCTCTCACAAAATCCGCTAAACTTTGCTCTAGGTAGGCGCTTATGCCGGCACTTTCCACCAGATTCGTGCTATATGATCCAATCCAATAGCCGGAAAAATCGCTAATAACCTCATCCGGCACAATTGGAGGTAGTGGATTAGAGCTGTCTTTAGACTTATTACAAGAACATAACAACAACAAGCCTATTAATATGTATTTATTCATAATAAACCTCCATTTCCGTCATTTCGAATCTATCCATCATTTTCTTGTAATGCAAAGTATCTTTGAAGGGTTTTAATTTAATGTTACGCCCAATTCGCAAGGCCTCACACAATAGCCTTCTAAGCCCCATATTTTGATTCTGAGAGCCTAAAATATACCTTATGGCTTGGATATCGTCCCGGTCTAAATTATGCCATTCGCCCTGGTTTCTATCCTGCCATGCCAATACCCTTTTATTGCTGTTTATTATGTAGTTCATATCTTCAGCCCTCCTTAATTAATTCCCGAATATCTACCCCCTTCTCCCTTTCCTCTTCCGTTATTTCGCATTCATCAATGTCCCCGGTAAGCCCATCGACATTCCCGGTGATCCCATCGACATTCCCGGAAATCCCATCGACATTCCCATAAATCCTACTGACGCACCCGGAAAGCCCATCGATGTCCCCGGAAATACCGCTGACGTTCCCGGAAATACTACTGACGTTACCGAAAATATCACTGACGTCCCCGGTGATCTTATCAACATTCCCGAAAATACCGCTGGCGTTCCCGAAAATACCGGAGATATCACCGAAAACCCTATCATGAACCCCTGCTGTCATCTTCCCGTCTTTATAATAATAGACTTTAACTTCCTTTTTCTCTAAACACTTTCGCATACCCTCAACCCTCCTATAATTTGCAGGGCATTATTAGCCCATAAGTGTTTTTGTCTGAATTGGTAACTTCTATGGCGTTTTCATGGTTTTCAAATGAGAGAGTCACTACATCTTCCCCCATAGCCTGAGACAGTTCATACAGCTTTTTAGCGTTTAGCATTACTTGTAACTTAATTTCCCTCCCTTTTTCTGGTATTATACGTTGCCACCTTGGGAAGTATATATCCTTATCTCTATCTCTTTTCTTTGTCATGCCATTTACACTTTGCTCGTCCTCAGTTAATTCAAGGGGAATCGATCTTTTTTGTGATTCTTTAAGTAAGTCCTTGTCAACATAACCATTAGGTATATTTTCCCCTTCTAGAACGTTTACCTTAATTTTAACAAGACTCCTGCCATTGGTCGCTACAATAACTTTCCCCCCGTCATGGTCATCAATATAGGGATTTAATAACGGTACCCTATAATTATCTTTGCTAACTACCTTTTCAATCTTGTATCTTTTATCTAGTAACATAATTTTATTTCTCCTTTTTTATCATTTCATTGTGGATCACATTAATAATATATTCCTCATCACAAATGCCCCAGAACTCTCAACCCTCCTATTTTTGGATAATTAAAACTCATTGTCATGTTCTTCAATTCTTCTTTCTTCCTCCGCAATTTTTTCTTGGAACCTGTCCCGCATCTTTTCAACCTCTGAGTCTGGCATCAATATCGCATACGGCCCAAGTGTCCCGATCAAAACGGTTCGGAAATTTTTAATTTGTTCAGGGGTCATTTTGTCACTCATTTTGAATTTAGTCATAGCTTCCCCCTTTTACCTTTGATCCACGTCCGGCGCGAGTATCCCATACCCGCCCCAGTCCCGGACTAAATTAATCCCCGCCGGCTATAGCGTGCCGCGCTCCACGGAGTCTTCAATCTTTACCGCGTACCCTCTTGGATCTCCGTCGATCTTAAGACCGGGAACCTCGCCGCCCAAGATTTTGCAAACCCTTTTCCTCGCATCCGTTTGCTTTGATCCAAACCTCGCCGTACTTATAACCCCATTACAGTAATCCTCAACCTCCCGATGTGTGATCCCTTCCAGCCTACGCAATTCCCTAAGCGCGCGCCGCCCATCAAGCTTCTCATTCCCTATCATGCGCGCCAATTTTTCTAATGCTTCGACTTGCCTTTCCTCGTCTTTTAATAGTTTGCTCATGGTATTCGCCTCCTTATAAGTTCCTCATTAGGTTTTTTGTTTTCTGAATTTGGCGGGCCGTCGGGACGACGCACCAATATTTGATCGCGCCCTCTGGGGCGCGCTCGGCGTCGAGTATCTCGCGCTTGGCCGCCTCGACACTGGCCGCGCGGGTTCTGATTGTTACCTCGCCCGCGTCGTGTTTAAGTGTGAATTCGTACGTTTTCATGGTTTCGTCCTCCTTTTATTTTAGATCTGATCCTCTACTTTGTTGTTCATACTCTCAGCCCTCCATTATTTTATTGATACGACAACGAAACTTTATCTTTCCAATCAATGTACGTTTAACTCCGGAACCTGATATTGAATAGCCTCAACAATATAAAACAATTCGACTTTATCATTATTTTCAAAATACATTATTGCTTTTACTATCCTTTCAATATTTCCAAGTTCCCTTTCGGTAAGTTTCAATCTCTCTTTTGCTTGTTTTAATAGATTGTAACCTTCCCTATTCAACGGAATAGAAAACTGATAATTGCATATATATTTTGGTTCTTCTGGTAAATAAAAATCTCCAATATCGCATTTACCAGTCCCTATCAATATATTTATTCTATCTCTTAGTGGATTGTTAGTTTTCATAATCTTATTCCTCCATTTATTTTAAATCTGATCTTAGTCTAGTCCTATGATTGACAAGTGTCAACAGCTATTTTGAAATAATTTATAAATAGCACAATATCAATCATTTTATACATTATAATAATTAGGTATAAATCAAATGCAATAATAATGCAATATACTAGCTTAATAACTGCTCTATATCCTATTTATATAGGTGCTATATTATGAGGTCTGATATATTATTTTATCACCTCCTAAATAAAAAAATATATCTTAGAGCATCAACTGTTTTTAAAATTATTTTCTTTATTTTAGGCTAATTTGCCCTAAAACAGGGGCATATAGTAGAGGGGCACTGTGCGAGCAGAGCTTTTCTCACATTTCTTGGATCTTGATCGGGTGATACCGGGACATACGGCTGAATGAAGCTGTATGTGGCATAGGAGCATCATCTCTTATGACACGAAGGAAAGGACACTTTCCAGACTTTCTGTGACGGAAGCAAATGAAAGGATCAATCGCTACCGCGAGCGATAAAGCGGTTGTTCTCGCTTTGAACTGAAACGAGCATAAACCGGGGTCAACGGAGTGGTTTTGACAGCTTAGGATTCTCCGCCCGTACTAGGGATATAAACCATCTGAAGGGTCACTGCACAAATTGGCTGTGCAGGTAACACAAACTTTTTACTAGAGCTATCCCTAGTAAAAAGAAAAGCTGTGTTATGTTTAAATTTAAATTTTATGAACGAAGATAAAAGAAAAGAACTAGAAGAAATGCTATCCCCTGCACTAGGCCGTAAGCCTTGTGCAAGAGCGCATTTATTCGATAGAACAGCTCAGGAGTTATTCTTAAAGCACTATTTTAAAACAGGGAATATGTCTAAAGCTGCCGATGTTACTGGTTTTGATAGGCGTACAGTCTTTTTACAGCTTCAGAAGAACCCTCAATTCAAACATGATTTCGAGATGGTGAAGAAAGCCATTAAGCACGATTTAGAAGAAGTGATGATGGAGAATGCTAAAACGCCTAGAGGCTATTTAGACCGTATAACTTTTTTACGTCGTCATTTCCCAGAAGAGTATAACCCTAAGATTCAGGAAGCTAAGTATCTCAAGCAGGATGATTCAAGGCTCAATAAATTGTTGGATATTTTGGATGCTAAGGTCATAGATGTGAATGAGGAAAAGACTAAGGAAAATGACGAAAATGCTTAATAATACGGTGATTGGGATAGAAATGTATGAGACACAACGGTTTTCGTCATCCTGAACCAAAAATAATGGCCTATTTTGCTCTATTTCGTCCCTATTCAACCGTTTGAATTGCAATATGCAGGTAGGGTAGTACCAGGACATCATAAAACATTCAATGCAGGGCAAATGTGAGCGATTTAGAGGTATTGTGTAACTTGTAGGCCAATAAACATTCGATATTGTTTCAATTACGCATCATAATAAACATTATCAGAAGCAAATGCTTTGTAAAAAGCATGCTTATTCAAGCGTTTGAATTGACCAAATCCCCCATAGGGGGGTGGATATAGTTATAAGACGGTAACAGCTACTAATATAAAATCAAAAAGTGAAAGAGGGGAGAACACATGAGATTTCCACAAATAGAGCCCATACGATTGAAGGAGAGGGCATCGAAGCTGAGGTTAATGGAGAAGTTGGACGAGATAATAGGGGTGGTGAACGTATTGAGTGAGGAGATGACGAAGATAACGGAGGGATTTGAGAGGGCCAGGGAGAAGCTAAGCCAATGTGAGAAGGGGAAATAATGATCCCGAACGGCACGTATCTTTCTGTTCGAGTGGAGAATTTGCTGAAGGAGTTCGCGGAGACGGCGAATCCTGAGAATTTTGAAGTAGAGCTGCCCAAGATGACGATGAGGATGTGCGAGTTGTTTTATGACGAATTGGAATACAAGTACCGGCTCAGGGTGCCGAAGGGAAAGTAGCTATGTGGCCTTTTTCGAGTAAGAAAACGTGGAAAGGGTGGGTGATGGGTGTTTTGGAGAAAATGCTCATTATGTTGGCGGGAGCCGCCGTCAGAAAAAATTTTAAAAAATAAGTAAAAGAAGGAGTGGCGGATCTAGCCGAGGAATACGAGGCGGAACGAAGAGCTCCGAAGGAGCGATGAGTATGCCTTGCGGTAAAAGAAAGAAGGGAAGAAAAGGAGGACGTAAGTGAAGAAGATTTTAGGATGTTTGTGTGGACTTTTATTTTTTGTGGGAACGGCCCAGGCGGGCGGCCAATATATCGAATCGTTGGCGACGACGATTTATATTAATCAGGTGGAGGTGTCGTCTGTTACGGCGACGGCGCTATACACGGGGTCGGCGGATCTGGCGGGGAGAACGAAAACATGTTTTCAATCCGTGGATGGGACGTATGGAGTTTGGTTGGGAACATCCAGCTCTGTTACGGCGACAAACGGTTGGTATATTGGGGATAAAGACAATCCCAACAATTCCGTGTGTTTTCCTTTTGGGAATAATTACACGTTTTATGGTCTAGGAGAGACAGGACAGCTTACAACCAATTTGGCTGTCATTGAGATACGTCAGAAGAATTGATTTTAGATAAAGAGAAGCAAGATAGATTAAATAAGCTGAAGTCGTTGTGCCAAAACGACTTGAAGTTTTTGTGTAAAAACATACTGGATATGAAGGATTGGCAAGACGGGCTACACGACGAGTTAGCCGAGTTCTTGATGAGGGAGCACTCAAGAAAATTAATATTAATACCGAGGAACCATCTCAAAACAAGCATTTGCACCGTCGGTTTTGCAATCCTTAGCATTTTAAAGAATCCCGACATACGGATTCTCATCACCAACGCCACACTGAGAAGAACGGAAGAAATCATGTCCCAAATACAGGGATATCTGAAGGATTCCGTTCTTCCCGGCATCTTCGGGGAATTTGAAAACAAAAGCACCCGTTGGACGATTGATCAAATCACCATAGCGCAGAGAAAGTCTAAAGCCATAAAAGAGCCCACCATTTCTATTGCCTCTATTACCACAAACGTAACTGGGGGTCACTACGACCTCATCATCCATGACGACCTAGTGGAAAGAGGCAATATTGGAACAGCCGAGCAAATGCAGAAGGTGAAGGACTTTTTCACGGATTCCCTCAACCTGGCCCCGAATTCCCCCATTGTGACGATAGGGACTCGTTGGGCCATGGATGATCTCTACGGGGATCTTCTAGGAATGAAAGACTTCGCCAATTTTGTGCGAGCTGCTGTGGACGACGGGGGAAATGTCATATTTCCCAATATGGTGTGCAAAGACAGGTCTGATAAAGACTGGCAGAAGAAAATATGTTTGGAAGCTCAGCTGGAATTGCAAGGAACCTACTCTTTTCACTGCACACCAAAAGAGTCTCCCGTTTTAATGGGGGATTTTACTTACAAGCCCATATCGGAAGTTAAAGTTGGGGACGAGGTTATTGGGTGGAAGGTAAGTAAGACGGGAAGAAGGCAGGTTGTTAAATCCCTTGTTTTAGCCAACGGCAAAAGAAAGTCCGTTGTTCAGACGATGGAAATGGAATCAGGAAGAAAAGTGAGATGTACGCCGGATCACAGATGGTATACGGGAAGACTGGACAAAACACATAAAGAATACAGCCCCGCAAAAATAGGCTCGAAGCTCATGTTTGTGGCAGATCCCAAAGACGCTGTGTGTCCGAGCGAAATGTTGTGGGGCGCTTCGTGGCTAGGAGGCATGTTTGACGGAGTCGTAGGAATAAAAGAAGACGGAATAGAAGACGTTTATTCCATGCAAACAGAGACAGGCAATTACGTCGTGTGGGGATACGCTTCCAAAAATTGCCAATACATGAATAATCCCACCTCGGAAGACACCATTGAATTCAAGAGGCCGTGGATTACGACATTCGACATGAACAGCGACCTGTTCAACGAGTTGAAGGGAATTGAAGGGCTCCTCAGCGTTGATCCAGCGTTCCGGCTAAAACAGACGAGTGATTATTCGGGTCTTGTCGTCACCAAGACGACGGAAGATAATATGACGTACGTGTTGGAAGCCGAACAGAAGAAAATGAACGCTAAGGAACTGATTCATCGGATATTTCAGCATGTGGAGACGTACAACGTGAAAAAGGCCGTTATAGAATCCCAGGCCGCCCAAATTGTCCTCATTCAACTGCTGAAAGAGGAAATGAGGAAACGGGGAAAGTTTTTTGTTGTGGAAGAGGTGACGCAGGACACGAAGGAAACAAAGGCCATGCGTATTAGGGCCTTGATTCCTCATTACGCCAACGGACGAATACTTCACAGGCGGGGGTTGGCGATATTGGAAGATCAGCTCGTGCAGTTTCCAAGATCCATGCACGACGATGTGTTGGACGCGTTATCCATGCAGTCAAAATATTGGAGAACACCAAGAGGACGACTGGTGAACAAATCACATGTTCAACACTGGTCTTGGGATTGGTGGAAGAAGCAAGTGCCTGACCCACGAACATCGGCAGAGAAAAAATTTAGCGCTGTGACGCGAAGGAATTGGATTTAATGGCTAGGAAAAAGAAAGACACGGAAGAACAGGAAGTCAACAACTGGCAGGATAAAATCAGCTCAGCGGAAAGATTCCGCGACACATACAAAAGAAGCTATCTATGGGAAACCTTTCTCATGGAATATAAGTGTTTATGGGATAGGGTGTTGCCTCCCGAAGTCACGCCATTCAATTTTGTGTTCTCTTGGGCGAAGACGGAAGTGGCCAGCCTGTATTCCAGAGATCCCCATGTGGAAGTGAACCCGACCAAGAACGCCACTGTGGAACAAGCCAAGCTGCGGGAGCTGCTCATATCAGATTTTATACGAAGAAAGAAAAGCAAGCGAGAAATAAAAAGAATGCTGTTGGACGGAAAGCTTATTGGCCATGGTTGGCTCAAGGTTGGATACAACGCCGATTTCGACACAATGGTGGATCGTGATGGGAACCAGCTTCAAACCATCATCAACGAAGACTATTTTATGTACCGCATCCCTTGGCATCACGTGACGTTTAATCCGGATTCCATCAATGTGCCTTACGATTGCCGATGGATGGCGCACGAGTTCTGGATTCCTATTGAAGATTTGAAGAAAAAGAAAGGCTGGCGGCACGTGGAGCAGATGGAGAAGAACGCCGCCCCTCTTCGCCGGTCTGTGGGAGACAGGGAAAGATACAAGGACAGGAAAGACCTCAGCAACTCACTTACGCCGGATAGTCTCAATTATTATGACGACGCAAAAATGGTACAAGTGTACGAGATTTGGGACATCAAAAACAAAGAAGTGAAATATATGTCGCCCGGAGTAAGCGGGTATGTGTTCAATAAACCGTGGCCATATAGAATCATGAAAGGATTTCCCTTCTCATATTTTTGTCCTAATCCCATCAATGACGAACCGTATGGTATTCCCGATCCCTTCACGTGGCATGATCAGTTATTGGAACTTATCAAAGACGACTACACAATTGACGACCACGTGAAAAAGGGCAACAGGCAGATTGCGGTGTCGGAAGACAATGAAATATTGCCGGAGTCCGTTAAGGCGTATGAGGATGGACAAACAGGCGCCATTATTCGATTTCGACAGGTATCGAGTGACAAGCTGGCTCCCATGCCGTATATGAACGTAAACCCCGATGTGTACGCGTTGAGGCAAATACGAAAAGAAAATATTTTAAACGTGTCTGGTCAAAGCGCCACGGAGCGAGGGGCCACGGAGCGCACCAGCACACGTACATTTAGGGAGCTGGCGCTTATTGACAGAGGGGCCAAGAACAGGCGTTCCGAACAAGAGGATGTCATGGAGGATACGCTGGAAGACGCTTTTGGAAAGATCATGGCACTTCAAGCGGAATTTGGGGATATGCCTTATTACGTGCGCGTGACGGGACAACAGCCTCAGAATATTGTGAACGCTATCATGGGAAGACCTTCCGCGACTCAACCGGGATCTATCACGAATGTTGGCCAGAGCGGGATAGAGGGGTTCACGGTAACGAGAGAAGACATTGGAATGGACGGAAAAGAAGAATTTGATGTGGAGATACAGGCCGGTTCCACCATTCCAAGAGACAGGGAAACGAAGATTCAAATGCTGAATTTTGTGGCCGAGAACGCCGTTCAAAGCGGAGCTATCCCAGGCGGGCCTCTCATGGGTACGATTGCTCGGAGATACTTCGAGGAAATGGACGATCCGGAACTCATTATGGCTCTGGAAGCGGAAAGACAGGCTCAACAGCAAATCATTGCTAAAAGGGAAGAAGCGTCCAAGACGGCAACACAGCTTGAAGCGGCTAACGAGGCGGCACAACTTCAGATAAAAGCGGAGAGGGAAGTCACCAAGAAAGGGGAGGCCGATATCAAGAGGTATAACGCCCAAACGGACAGAATTAAAGCGGTTGAACAAGGAAAGACGGAAAGAGAAAAAGCAAAGAGAGGGGAACCATGAGAGACGCGTGTGGTAACTGCGGAGCAACAGACTACTCGCATTGGCGGAAAGTATACCCGGTAAAGAAGCCGGTATATGAAGTATGTGATAAGTGTGAAAAATTAAATCGACCTAGGACGTATGACGACATTTATAAAGGCGATTGTAACAAGGGGGTATCCGAGTGTGAACATTTGGCCGATCCTGATACTGGGCAGCCTATCCCTTATTCTACTCCTGGGGAAAAGGCCGCCATTATGAAGAAGTTGGGAGTTGTTCAGTCGAACAGAGCTGAGAGAGTACACGGCGCGCGAAACGAAACGATTCGCCGCACATATTTTTCCTAATTAGGAGGGCCTAGTGCCTAGCACATACAACACGGTATCCGTAGCGACTACGGCCACACAAATATTGTCTCCTGACGCCACCAGGAGGGGATGGGTTATTTATAACGCCGGGGCAAACGCCGTGTATTACGGCCCGGATGATTCTATAACGACAGCGAATACCGTGGCGCTGCAACCGAAGTCAACAATTTTGAGCAGCGACGTTGTGAATTATAAGGGATCAATATACGGCATTGTTTCGGCGGGGACGGAAGACGTGAGATATTGGGAATGGGGAACATAGCGTGTCCATATATTTAAACGATGGAGGATCGATAACAGTAGGAGCTCCGATAGTCGGAGGAGATTCAAATACTGTTGTTTATTGTGATTCAAGTGGAAATATAGCGACTTCAACGGATCTTGCTTGGAACGGAACCAATTTTTCTATTAATGGCGTGTTGGTGTTACAGGATACGGAAGCTATTGATGAAGGTGTTATATTTAAAGGTGGTAGCGCTTTCCTTCATAATTTTCACCATCCAACAGGCAGCACCGCCGTTCCGCAAGGCTTTAATATTTTTCTTGGCATAGGCGCTGGAAACTTTTCGACAGGATCTACGGCAACGGATGTAACGGACGCTTCATATAACATTGGCATCGGCTATTACGCATTACATGATGTGACTGTCGGCAATTATAATTCATGTATTGGTTATAAAGTTTTAGAAAATATAACTACCGGGTTTCAAAATTCGGCTGTAGGAGAGTCGGCATTAAACAGTTTAACCACAGGGGGAAAGAACTGCGCTGTTGGTTCTGATGCTCTTAGGAACATAAGCGGTTCGGATAGCAATATAGCTATTGGTGTAAATGCGGGAAGATATTATGGAGCCTATGTTGATGGTAATGCGTCCTCAGAGGAGTCAATTTATATAGGAGAAACAACTAGAGCTTCCGCTAATGGAAATACTAATGAAATTGTCATAGGCCATTTGGCCCTCGGTAATGGATCAAATACTGTTACTGTTGGATCGTCTGGTTATACAGGGTTTTATTTGCCGGGGGATGACTATAATATTTATTTGGGGGCTTCAAACGACTATTCTATATGTTGGGACGGCTCTGATGCTGTTCATACCATAAGTGCGGGTGGTTTCAAATTCACTGCGGGGTTAATTTCCACATATCAATCCGCTGACTCAGAAGGTATCAGAATATACGGGTACGATGATAAAGTAGCTGATTACCTAAGACTCGGAGTGAGTTCCGCCGGCTCAGGGACAATATATACAACTTCTGGATTTACATTCTCTACGCCGGGGTCAATATGTTTTAACTCCGTTGGCGTAACCTATGATTTAAGCGGAAATTTACTAATAAGAGACGCTGATGATAGCTATGCTGTCAGAGCGTTATGGTACTCCCATAACGGCAATTTGATTTTTTATAGCGGGGCTCCAAGGATACAAAGCGATAATACTAAGCTGTTGTTAGGCGCAGAAGGCGATGCTTCTATCTACTATGACGGCTCTGACATGTATTTCAACAGTCAAGAAGTAGGTACTGGTGACTTTGTATTTACTGGCGGTAATGTTGGTATACATAATACTAACCCATCGTACCCACTAGATATTTTGATGAGTGCGACCGATGAACGTGGTATTAATATTGATGGTCTAACAGATTACACAGGCACAGGTAACACAACAGCGTACGCCCTACTATTCCAACGTGATTTAAATTGTGGGAATGGAACAGAACCGACAAATTTTATAGGTCGTGCACTTAATATGAATCTAAAGCATACTGATGGTGATTTAACTAACAACAATAAGTCTTTAAGGTCAACTCAAGATTATATTACAGATACATCGACATGGAGTAATACGTCAGGTAGTACAAGGTCTGTTAATGTAAGATGCTTTGATGCGGGGATAGGCGGTTCACCGACAATATCTAATGACGGTGCAGGTACACTATTATACATGCAACGTGGATTTGACAGCAGGTTAAACGGTACGCCAACATTTGAAAGTACAAGTGGAGTTAACCATTGGACAACACACGGTATATATATAGACCATGATTTTTCAGCGACTTTAAGTAGTGGAAGTTTAACTCAACGTCATTATGGTGGATATTTTGATGTGCGTGGCGATACAACAGGTAGTTCTTTTGGATATGGGTTATATATAGCTGAAACATCTGGATTTGATTTAAATTACAGTTTTTATAATTCTGCATCTTCAAATATGCACTTGGCAAATGATAATGTAAAAGCATTGTTTGGAAATGGTAATGACGCTTCTCTCTACTACGACAGCGCAGATTTAATTATTAGCTCTGATGATGTCGGCACAGGGTCGTGCAAGATAAACTCGTTGGAGATTGATAAAGACGGATTCATCAAACCCATTACTTCGGCAGACGCGGCGGCCCCAAACAACTCAATTTATTACAGTAGTGACGCGAGCAAACTTGTTTACAAAGATTCTGGTGGAACTGTAAACAACTTATACTAGGAGAAAAATATGGCAGATTATGTATTTACAATGACAATTCCGGAGGCAAAAACGCAGCGTGTCGTTGACGCTATGAAGGGGATATACCCCGTTCCAATAAATGTTGAAACAGGAGAACCCTTATTCAACGACGCGCAATGGGCGAAAGAATGCGTTATAAATTTTATAAAGAGAACCGTGTATCGTTATGAGTCATCGGTTGCGGTTAATACAGCAAAAGAAGGTGTCGAAGAAGACGCCGACATTGTGAACTAAAAGGAGAATATATGGATAATATTATTGAATGGGTTGTTAAGTGGTATCCGGTGATTTCATCGGTTATCGGCACGTTTGCCATTGTTGCCACTATTACGCCTAACAAAGTAGATAACAAGATTTCTCAATTTTTGATGGATCTTGTGAACTTCCTTGGTGGAAACATCGGGAAAGCATCAAACAAATAATAAAAAAAACAGGGGAGACCATGACAGAAGAAATTAAACCAGAACAAGCAAAAGAAGTAATCACAAAAGAAATGAAAGAGCGCGAGGAAAAATGTTCTCAAGCAATAAAAAAAGCTCTTGAAGATAACAAGTGCGTCATGGATGTGGCCATACTTGTGATGGGGCGCGGGAACATGCCCCAAATTAAAGTGACAGCCCAGCCCTAGGAGATAAATTATGTCTTTAGATGAACTTGACACAATGATGCAATCAGCGAAAATACAATCCCAGTATACAAGAATACCATTCACACTTCCAGGCGTCAAGCCCGGAGACATGGTTATGGGAAAAGTCAAATTCATTGTGAAGGCGATAGACGAAGGCGGGATGCAGATTATGCTTATGGAGTTTACACCGGGAATGCCGGGGGAAACTTCAGATACCGGGAATCCCGGTAGATTGGGGGGAGGACAGATTATTCCAAGTCCTTCTTAAGCGGATAGCCGCGGAGGCCCCGCGAAGGAGACTATATGACAGAAGAAGCAAAAGCTAGTAACGAACCAAAGGCGACAGAACCGGCTCAACAGGAGCCCTCAGAAGCGCCGCAACCGACACAGAACGATCAAAGCCAAGGAAAGCCTCAACAGGCCCCGGCCAAAGAAGATAAATGGGAATTCAACGGCAACTTTGACAAATTGAAGGAAGAGAAACCCGAATTATACAAGTACGCTACCGGCATACGTCGGTATCTTACGACTAAGGAACAAGACTACAGCAAAAGCGTGAAGTCGGCTCAAGAATACGAGCAGATCAGGCAATCACCTGTTTGGAACGAGTTCCTTAACTATTACCAGAACAAACAAAATGCCCCACAACAATCTGCACAAGAAGAGACCTATATAGATCCCGACACGCAGAAATATGTGGAAAGCAAAGAACAGCTAATCCTGAACGAATTAAAAAACGTGAAAGACGAGCTGGGGAAAGTTAAAAAAGAAAGCGAAATCGCCCTTTTTGCCGACTCTCACCCCAAGTTTTGGGAATACGATGAAATTGGGTTAATTCGACCTCTATTACGTGAAGGGAAATCATTATCCGAAGCCTACACCCAGGCCGAGGGCATCGTATCGAAATTGAGGAAGGAACAGGTACAACTCAACAATCAGAGAGTACAAGAGAAGATGAACGCCGCCAATACGGTAGGCCCGTCTATTTCAAATGACTCTGACACCGTGTGGGTAGACCATCCTAACGACGTTTTGACCGCTGCGACTGAACTAGCTATGCAGGGTATAAAAAACAAGAAAGTCCGTGTTAGGAGAAAATAAACTCCTCTCATGGATTAATCCAACATAGAGAGGTTCAATTAAAATGGCACCAGGAATTGACAGTAACCTTTTCACATACGGCCCAGGCAATGTATCGACTCTCTTAACTACCACCAACTCTGCTCGCCACGGCGACATTAAGGATGGGGTATTTAATGAGATTCCGACTCTTAGCTGGCTAATGAGCAAAGGCAAAGCAAGTCTGCGTGGCGGAGCGACGATTCTGACTCACATTCGCAACAACGCGAACAGCACAGCGAGTTCGTATGCGGGATATGACATCATCGACACCACGCCGCAGGACGAAATTACCACCTCACAAGCGGAATGGAAGCAGTACGCTGCGTCCATCTCCGTTTCGGGAAGAGAAGAACGTATTCAAAACGCCGGGAAAGAAGCGGTATTTGATCTCGTTCGTTCCAAACTGGATGGAGCTGATCGCTCCCTCCGAGACAAGATTGCGGCTGATTTGTTCGCTTCTTCGCAAGCGACGAAAGCTATTCGCTCCCTTGTCACCCTGATTGATGCGACAAGCACCGTTCAGGATATTAACAGTACCACATACAGCTTCTGGCAAGCGGATTCTAACTCCGGTGGGAGCTTCGCTGCGCAAGGTCTTTCGGACATGCGTACTTTGTGGAATGCCTTAGCAAAAATCCCCGGAAAACTCACTGACTTAATCGTGACGACTTCGGATGTCCATGGCTACTATGAAGGGGCTTTGACCCCTCAGCAACGCTATCAGCAAGTTAATGAAGGAAACGCTTCGTTCATGAATCTCATGTTCAAATCGGCTCCTGTTATCTTTGATAACGATGCGACTAGTGGCGTCATGTACTTCTTAAACTCCGATGTGATGGATCTCGTTATTTCCAGCGACACCAACTTCGTTCTTACCGACTGGGTAAAACCAGCCGAGCAAGACGCGAAAGTGGCCCAACTTCTTGTTGGCCTGGAACTCGTGACCACCAACCGCAGGAAACTCGGAAAAATCACGTCTGTTTCGGCTTAAGGGAGGGTATTAATTATGGCTTCTCTTAGAGACAGTGATATTACCACAAACGATGGTGGACAAGGAGTTATCAGGATTATCAAGCTCGCGACGTGCGTTACAGGTGACACAATCACCTATAAAGGCCCGGTCAGAGCTTTCATCCCGGTGAACGAGACCACGGCTGACGCTATCAGCGCGACCTACGATGCCAGTACACAACTGTTTACTGTAACCGTAGCCAACACGCCCGATATCGCCATCTTGGTCATAAACTAATCGACAGTGAAAAAACGGGAGGCAGGGGAACCCTCCGCCAGTGAAAAAACAGAGGTACAACTTGTACCTCGCTAGTGAAAAAACGGAGGATTAAAATGCTACTTCAAAAACTGAACAGAGGAGACGCTGAGAAAGTCTTCATTATCTGTCGGAATACTTCGGGAGCGACGCTTGCCGCGAACCTTCCCGTGTATTTTGAAACGGATGCTGTTACCGACGGGAACGCCGTTAGCCAAATGGTGACGGGTGGACAACACCTGTTAGCCGGTATTAATGACGCTTCTTTAGTCGATGACGGCTATGGTCTTGTGCAATGCTACGGTTATCGTACTAGCGTTGTTGTGAGCGCCGTTGTCAGCTCTTATTCAATTGTTCCGGGGACTCCCCTAGTGGGTGTTGCCGGTGCTGCTTATCTTGCTTATGGAACTATTTTGTCTGCGGTGACCACCCAGGCGAATTATGACCGACAAATATTCAGCATGGAAACAATTGCGTCTGCGGCTGATAAATCAGCGACAGCTAATGCGCGTTGCTTAATTAAAGCGATGTAATTTATTTCTTAGGTCGGGGGTTTAACTCCCCCGGCCTGAGATACAGGGGAGATTATGAAGAAGTTACTATTTATTGATTCTACGCCGGGGTACAGTCCGGATAAGAAGGACACCAAAGCGTGCGGAGGGATTTTAACAAGTTTAACAATTATCCCCAGGTATTTGGCTAAAAAAGGTTGGGATGTAACTGTTAGCTGCACACACGATAAGAAGGAAAAGATAGACGGAGTAACATACGTCCCATTCAACCACAACGAAGCTATTCCAAAATGGGACATATCCATCATCAATAGAAACGGCGTTACAAACGAGATTGTGGGATATTCAAAATCAATAGGAGCCAAAACAGTTTGGTGGCTGCACGACATTGTTGATTTTCGATATTTGAATGATGCCGCCTACAAACATGTGGATAGCATAATCGCGTTGTCGGAATACTGTAAAGAGTCATATTCGCAGTTTTACGATATACCGCCGGATAAGTTTACCGTAATACCCAACGGCGTGGACAAGAGCGTATTTTATCCGGGGGAATACGGAGACAGGAAAAAATACAAGTTAATAATGGCTTCCGCGCTTATCAAAGGTTTTATGCCTGTGTTCGATACATGGACAAACGTGAAGAGACATTTTCCGGGGGCGTCATTGACGATATACGGTAGCCAGAAATTGCACGGCTTGGAAGATAACAAGATACAGCAAGCGTTTTTAGATGAAATGGAAACTGAGGGAGCGACTGTACAGAACCCAATTCCACAGTCCATATTGGCCGATAAGATGAGGGAATCGTGGGTGCTTCTTATGCCAAATTCTTATCCAGAGATATGTTCAAATCTTTTGCTTCAAGCGCAAGCGTGTGGATTACCTGTCATCACATCAAACATAGGAAGCGTTGGAGAATTTATCGAAAACGATAAGACGGGGATATTAACTTCCCATTACCCTCACGACTTATTTTTATGGATAAAAAAGTATGTGGAATCAACAGTAAGGCTATTAAAAGACGACGATAAACACAAACGAATAAGCGAACAAGCGCCAAAAGATGTGAAAGATTGGGACACCATAGGGGAGATGTGGAATGAGTATCTTAGCGGTATTGCGGGAAAGAATTAAAAACATAAGAGACAGCATTAAAGCGCCGGGGCCAGGAGCCAGTATAACGTACATGAAATATCCTCCTGAATGTAACTTCGATGGAAAACGGGTGTTGAATTTAGGGTGCGGCAATACCACATATAAAGCAAAGAATGTCGTTAATTTAGATTCATTCGATATACCGGGAGTAGACGTTGTTTGGGATCTCAGTAAAACTCCCATGCCGTTTAAAGAGGGAGAGTTTGATCTTATCGTAGCGAATCACATATTTGAACACATAGAGAATTGGTGGGGGTGTTTCAAAGACTGTGCCAGGATATTGAAGGTAGGTGGGAAGATAGAGATATGGTTACCCGGTGAAAACACCTATTCGCAGATGGGTTACAGGGATCATATAAATCACATTAATTACGTTTCGTTCGCGGGGACGAGAGGGAAAATAAGAAACTTCGCTAACGCTTGGGAATTGGATCAAAAAAAGAAAAACGGTTTTGCGAATGATATGGAGATGGTGGGATATATGGTTCTTCTTCAAAGGTGGTGGTGGCTTCATGTACTACCTAATTTTATGAGGCAGTGGTGTATAGATCATTTGAATAATGTGATTAATGAGATGGGATATGTTTTTGAAAAGTTACTGCCGGAGGGGAGATAATGGAAGTGGAATTTTACAGGTGTTATAACTGCGGGAGAATGGAAGAGAAAAGAATCCTGCTAAAGAGACCGGGATGTACATGCGGAGCCATGAGAGTAAGGCCGACAATAGCGACAAGGCTTGAATTGCTGTGGTTCGCTATAACACATCCAAGCTATATAGTTAAAGACATTGTGGGGGAAAAATGAGCGTAACTATACTGTGTCCGATATCAGAAACAGTTCATCCCATTGTGTTTCAGTCTGCCATGTCTATGGTCAATTATACGGCCAACAACGGGATAAAAATAGAGTACATGGGAACAACGGAAAGAACGCTAGTAGACACGGCCAGAAACACGCTAACGAAAGAGCTGTTAAAGACACCTAGCGAATGGGCTTTTTGGATGGACGCGGACATGGTTCTTCCTAAAGAAACTATTGTGAGGCTTTTAGAAGTAGCAAAAGAAAAAGAAGCAAAGATGGTGACAGGGGTGTACTACCAACGAGGACGAAAGCATTGGCCCGTACTGTGGGCTCGTAGTCCAGAGCTAGAGAAGGGCGGCACACCGCAAGTTATAAACAAAGACGAATACGACCAGAACGGATACATAGGCATGTTTATGGTTCCAGGGCCAGAAGCAAAGGAGCCTTTTCAGGCTCACTCTGCCGGGTTCGGGTGCTGTTTAATACATAGGTCTGTCTTTGAGTCGTTGGATGATCCGTGGTTTAAATTCGTGTATGG
>Ga0272440_1000301_pt1 | contig 41891 bp, 10 predicted proteins | sample SSMMMBAug17_FD_192440 | JGI IMG/M metagenome (GOLD analysis project Ga0272440, IMG submission 192440) | Marine sediment archaeal communities from Little Sippewissett salt marsh, Falmouth, MA, United States - SSM-MMB-Aug17 | ecosystem: Environmental > Aquatic > Marine > Wetlands > Sediment ...
CAATGCCTTTCATCAATATTGAAATCAACAAACAATTTATTGATAATATGCTTTTGGGTATTGAGGGCGCTTTAGCGTCCTTTCTCAATTCAGCGTTGGGCTTTAGCCCTACGCTGTTCTTGCAATTACCGAGATCATACGTTTTTATTTGACGATTATTTGTTTTGTCATACCCTTTGAATACTTTTTTATACCCGAAAACTTATGACCGCTTACTTACAATAATTCTTCGGTTTCTACCAGAATAATTGTCGCATTAATCGAAAATTCGATGCTGTTTTGACACCCACATGAACATTCAATTTTCTGCGTTCACCAGGTTCAACATTGAAAAAATCTGCATACACCTGCTCAATCACATCTGCATTATCATTAAAGACATCAAAATCTAACTGAATTCGATATAAGAACTCATCACTCATATTAATCGCATATCCTTTTAAAGCGATAAATCCATTTGGGTCTGTATCTAAATGAACAATCAGTTTAATTGTTCCAAAGGTTTTTTGAACAGGCCATTTATTGGGTGCTTGCAGATCTTCGTTGGCATCTAATATTTTTTCTATCCATTCATTTTCTTCTGAAAAAAAGTCATCATCTTTATTGTCCGCCTGATCCATTTCCGCTTCTATGTTCTTTTCCGCTTCTAGATTTTGATCTGATATTTCTTCGTCATCTTCTTGTGGATCAGGGACTGTTTCCATTTCTATGGGTTGTGTTGTTGTGACTTGTGTTGTGGTTTCGACTTCTGTGGAGAAGGATTCTTGGTGCTTTTCATCACTGCTGGACACATCAATATCAGATTTATCTGGTTCTGCAACAGATTCACTTTGTTCCATTTTGATATCATCAGAACGAATGATGACCGAAAAAATATTTGGTTCTGGGGGAATTTCTTTTACTGTGTAACTATTTCCAGGTATCAAATCCAAAACAACCCGCACTTTTTCTTTGGGTTCATGATGTTCACCCATACGAACACTTCGAATAAAACGTTTATCAACGCGAATTTCCTGTCTAAGCCCCGGTTTTATTTTCACATTAAAAAAATCGCAGACCACTTTTGGTGCTGATGGTGTTTTATAGTAAAACATTTTGGGATTGTGAACTTCAGTGAGTATAAATAGAACTTTTATGCTTCCATCATACAATTTTTCGGAACTGATTTCCATCAATTGGCGATCTTGAGCTGACACTGGTAATGAAATTAACAGCCCTGCCATAAAAATGAAATAAAATACGCGCATGTTTAAAATATGTATATTCATGAATGATCCTTTGTTGTGTTGGACAAGAATTTTTCTGCGATCACGAGCATTTCATAATCTTCGGTTGTTAATTTGTCTGCTTTTGAATATGCCCCCAGTTTTGCACCACAAATATGTATGGTTTGATATCCAAGAGACTTTAACAACCAGTTTATTTCACTCGGCACATAATATCTTTCGTTACATTCCAGCGTTTTTTTGTTTCCATCATCATCTTCAAACTCCATAGTATTATAATCTCGAAATGTCATTAAATCAAACGTATTATTTTTATGCTTAGCATTACCATCTTTTGTTGATGCATTACAAAAATTTTCAACCGAATGATACAATGGATACAAGCCATTGAAGGTTGTAAAAATAAATTTTCCATTTTCTTTAAGTGATTTTGTCACGCTCTCAAGTATCGCAAAATTCATTTCATCAGTTTCCATCAACGAAAAACCACCCTCACAAAGCATAATAGCCACATCAAATTCATTCTGAAATGATAGTTTTCTTGCATCTTGATGTTGAAAGTCAATTTCTAAATTTAACGTGTTGGCTTTTTTCCTGGCACAATTAAGCTGTGATACAGACAAATCAATTCCAGTCAACCGGTAACCTCTTTTTGACAGTTCAATTGCATGTCTGCCTGTTCCGCAACCGACATCCAATATATTCAAAGATTTATCAAAGTTTATCTCTTGTTCGATAAAATTACACTCACCTTCAGTGCCATGCGTGAAATGCTCACGATCATATTTTTTTCCATAATTATCAAATAAAGACTCATACCATTGTTTCTTGACCATCTTGTTCCTTTCAAAACGATTCTGCCATTTTTCTATATAAAATAAAAAGAAATGATTTACAAAATACAAAATTGTTTGTCAATCATTTTTCAGGAATGACGCTCATTTTACATTTTTTTTACCTTCATAAATAACATTTTCCCAAAGGAGTGCAACTTTTGTCTGTGTCGAAATTTTTCCAATCTATTTAAAACATATAAAGAATAAGAAATAGAGCGCATAATCAAAATAAGTTGTAAACTTATGTCTCATGTTTTTAAACGCATAAACAAAGGCAAAACACTTAAAAATCAATTATTTAAGCCATACAAACCGGTGTGGCACAAATCTTCCTTATGTAGTTTCGTCAGTTTAAATATTTCCACAAACGAAAGAAAAAAAGCATGCAACAAAAACATATCTTAATCGCTGAAGATGATCTTGCGATGCAAACCTCATTATCATTTATATTAGAAGATGAGGGCTATGAACTGACAACAGTCTCAAATGGCAAGGTCGCATTTGAACAAATTCAAGCATCATTTCAAAACAATCAAATGTTTGATCTCTTGCTTACAGACATTCAAATGCCGGAATTAAATGGTCTTCAGTTAATCAAAAGTATATCTCGAGCAGGTATTGATTTGCCCATTATTGTCATAACCGGCTATAGTGATAAGCAAACGCTAATTGAATTGATTCGGTTAGGGTGCGATGACTTTCTGCCCAAGCCTTTTGAGCCAGACGATGTGTGCAAGAAAGTTCGGGACGTTTTTGCAAAAGTTGAAGCCAATAAAGCGCAGGAAGAAAAAAAATATGCCGATCTTATCAAGCAAAACTTTGATCTGGCACGTGAAATCGATTCATATAAAAGAAATTTTTCAACCCTTCGTAAAGAACTGGACAATGCGATCATCACATATAAAGATTTAATTTGTTTCAAAAAAAATGGCTACCGCTTACCAATTGCGTATCGCATTCAGGCGCTGAAAGATTTGGGTGGCGATTTCATTGATATCTGTGATTCCGAAAAAGGGTGTGATGTTATTATTGCTGATGTTGCGGGGCATGATATGGCCGCATCTTACCATACAGTGATGATCAAGTCCTTTTTTGATGAAAATTGCCGCACACAAAAGGCTGGAGAAACTTTTTTTCAATTACTCAATCATGCCTTATTAGAAAATGGAAAAAATGAACGTATGGTTACCAGTTTATTTGTTCGCGTGGATCTTGAGAAATATCAATTATCAGTTGTTTCTGCTGCACATCCACAAATGATCTACTATGATCGTAAAAATAATTCCTTACATCAAATTGATATTTCAGGCAATTTTTTAGGTCTGTTTTCAGATGTTTCTTTTGAAACTAAAACGTTCGATATTCATCCGAAAGACAGATTGATATTGTTCTCAGATGGCATTCCTAACGCTTTTCATATAGATGGTGTGAGCGGAAAAAAGTTTTCTTTAACAATATCCGGTTTGTTCGCATATCTCCAAGCAAGCATACATCTGCCAATTGATGAAATGGTTGCAACTGTTTGGAAAGAAATTGAAAAATTTACTCGATTTAAACAAACAGATGACATGTTATTGTTTGCGTTGGAGGTTCCATAATCCTTAAAATCGATAAAAAGGAAAATATTATGTTAACAACTATTCAAGATGATGATTGTATTAAATTTAAATTCTCCTCAGAAGTTAAAATGGTCAGTAAAGTCATCAAAGCAATCAGGAATTATTTAGAAAACTATAAAATTGAAGAAGATGGCAATATCATTCTAATTTTAAGAGAATTAATTAACAATGCCATAGAACATGGCAATAATAAAAACAAAGATCTGGCTGTCTCTGTGTGTATTCAACACCTGAGCGACAAACGATTCAAAATTGTTGTTGAAGATGAGGGCAAGGGCTTTGACTACAATAGTATCAACTACCGAATGTCAGACGATCCCACTCAAATAAGAAACCGAGGGTTATGCCTGGTCAATTCTTTTGCTGATGAAATTGAATTTAACGACTATGGCAACATGATCTCTGTTTATGTAACAGCCCATGAGTCCACACAATTCCTTATCAAAGAAATTGAGAACTGGACTGTTGTTCAGCCCACTGGAGATATTACCGCTGAAGAAGCCGATAATTTTCGCTATGTCATGCATGATTGTCTGGATAAAGGAAAAACACAATTCCGGTTTGACCTGTCTCATGTCCATGATGTGGATTCTATTGGTTTAAGTCTATTTGTCATTTTTTCGAATCAAGCACAACAGCGGTTTTCGGATATCAAGCTTGAGATTATCAATGCAAACCAGGATATTATTAATTTATTTCAAATGACACGATTAAATCGAATTTATGAATTATCTGAATAGTCTTTTTCTCGATATTTCAATAATAATGGAGTCTTTATGAGCTTTCAACAGGAAATAAACAACGAATTTATCACAGAAGCAAAAGAGCATTTGGATATTATCGAATCTGAGCTTCTTGTTCTGGAAAAATCAATCGATCAGGCAGATCCGGACCGAGTCGCCAAAATTTTTCGTTCAATGCATACAGTCAAGGGCGCATCCACTTTTTTGGGGTTTGATCGCATCTGTGAATTATCACACATTATGGAAACGCTATTGGGTATGATTCGATCCGGTACGATCAGTGTTGAAGAAAAATATATTGATGCTCTCCTGGCTGGAACAGATATTTTGGACAATATGGTTGATAACCTTAAAAACAGTAACAATTACGATATTCATGAAATTAAGGATCGGATCAAGAATTTAATTGACGAAGCAACATCACCTGAATCCAAACGTGAAATGGAAACTTCTGCAACACTGAAAGATATTAAAGGTAAAACGATTGATTTTGATATCAGTCAATATACACTAAAAAATATCCCTGCATCCAGTAACTATGCTTATGTTTTGGCTTATGATCTTCATGATATGCAAAAAAAAGAAGGTTCTTCTCCGCTGAAAGTTGTCGATAACTTGCTGAAAAATGGATATGTAATTGATGCCAAGTTACATACTGAAGCAAAAGATATTTCTATGGATGAAATATCTGCCAATCCCTTAATGTATCATGTCTTGTTTGCAACATCAATTGATCCGGGTAATATTGAAAGCGTGACGTCTCTTTCCATGTCTCACATCCGACAGGTAGATATGCTGGCAGATAACAATTCAAATGTCAAATTGGAGCCCTTGAAACAGCCCAAAAAAGTTCAAACAGTGAAAAAAGTTAAAACGCCTCAAAAAACACACCCCAAAAAATTAAATTCAAAAGAACCAGAAGATATGTTTACGAAAGTCCATTCCGAGCATCCGGAAACGATTCGCATACATGTAGATATTCTCGATCAACTCATGACTTTGGCCGGCGAACTGGTGCTGGTAAGAAACCAACATCTTCTGGCAGCAAACAAATCTGATCCTGTTATGAATGGTATATCTCAACGTTTGGATATTGTCACCTCCGAGCTTCAGGAAACCATTATGCGAACACGCATGCAGCCGGTAGGTAATGTATTTTCTAAGTTACCACGAATTGTACGTGACTTATCCAAAAAACTGGAGAAAAAAATTGAAATCAATATGCAAGGACAGGAAGTTGAGCTGGATAAAACAATTCTTGAATCCCTTTCAGACCCTCTCATTCATTTAATTAGAAATAGTTGCGATCATGGTGTGGAACATCCCGGTGATCGCAAAAAAGCAGGGAAAAAAGAAATTGGGCAAATATTGGTCAAAGCCTATCATGAAGCCGGCCAGATTAATATTATGATCAAGGATGATGGCAAAGGCATTAATCCTGAGGCTGTCAAAGCGCGGGCGTTAGAAAATGGCATTAAAACAAGTGAAGAACTTGCACAAATGTCGGAAAATGATATCAACGCTTTGATTATGCTCTCTGGTTTCTCTACAGCTCAAACGATCAGTGATGTTTCTGGTCGGGGCGTGGGAATGGATGTTGTGAAAACATCCATCGAGCAACTAGGCGGTTCTCTCGAACTTGAATCTTCTCCTGGCGAAGGCACTTGCATGAATATTCGATTACCATTGACACTCGCCATTATTCCCTGTCTGGTTGTTGTGGTGGAAAACCTTCGATATGCAATTCCACAGGTCAATTTGGAAGAACTGGTCTCTTTATATAAAAAAGATGTTTATAATAAAATAGAATGCGCGGGCGAGCAGGAAGTTTATCGGCTGCGCGGACAATTGCTTCCAATGATCCGCATGTCTGAAGTATTTTCCAGGAGCGCAGTGTTTACTGAAAATGATCGGTCGCAAATCACTGAAAAACATCGTAAAATTTCAACAGCCATTTTACAGGGCCAGCAAAAACCGCAACGATCTCTGACTTTTGCAGTGGTCAAAATCGGTGCAAAGCGGTTTGGATTAATTGTTGATAAAGTGATTGGCACTGAGGAGATTGTTGTTAAACCCATGCATTCGGCAATTAAAAATCTGGATATTTACTCTGGTGCAACAGTTATGGGTGATGGAAAAGTTGCACTGATTTTAGATATTGAAGGTATTGCCCGCCATACACGCGTTGAATTGAACAGCAATTTTGAAGACGAACCGGAAAATCAAACAAAAGAAATTGTTGCACGTGAAACACAGACAGTTTTATTGATCAAAAGTGGAAAAACAGAACAGTTTGCCATCCCATTACCCCTTGTTCGTCGCATTGAAAAAATTTCGGTGGATCAAATTGAAAAAATTGGAAATAAAGAATTTATTACCATTGATGACGTTTCAACGCGAATTGTTCGTCTTGAACAAATACTTTCTGTCTCGCCATGTATTGAAAAAGAAACCCTTTTTCTCTTACTTCCAAAGCATATCAAACGCCCTTTTGGCATTTTATTATCTGCTGTTGTTGATACTGCTGAAACGCCCATGCAACTGAATATTGAAAGCTATATGGAAGAAGGGCTTTTAGGAACAGCAATCATTCAAAAAAAATTGACGTTATTTCTGGATATCTATCGCCTTATTGAGCTTTTGGAGCCAAACTGGTTTGCTGAGCGAAAAAATCAGCAAAAAGAATTCGGTAAAAAGAAAATACTTCTGGTTGAAGACACCATTTTTCTTCAACAATTGGAGAAGAGATATCTTGAAGCTGATGGCTATGAAGTCATTGTTGCTGAGAATGGAAAGGAAGGTTTGGAAAGGCTGGCACAGGAAAAAGTGGATATAATTGTTTCTGATATAGAAATGCCTGAAATGAATGGATGGGATTTTATTACAGCCGTCCGAAAAAATCCGAAATATGATAGTATTCCAGCAATGGCTGTCACAGCTTTGGATACTGATGCGGATCGTATGCGATCATTGAAAGCAGGCTTTGATGCCTACCAGGTAAAAATTGATCGGGAACGATTATTATTGCAGATTTCTGAACTTCTTAAAGCTGATGGAAATCATAACGATGAAAACGTTGATGACGAAGCAATTGTTGAAGAAAAGGTTGTTCATACAGATAATCGAAGAGATTTCTGTACATTCTGGCTTTTGGGCCGTCAGTTTGGTGTTGATATTCTGGGCGTAAAAGAAATCACCTCTAAAGTTGAATTTACGCCGGTATTTCATTCTCAAACGCATATCAGAGGGTATGTCAATATTCGCGGCCATATTCATCTGGTCGTCAATCTGAAACGACTGCTGGGTCTGGAATCAACAGATGAAACCCATATGTCGGGTCGGGTGATTTTATTTAAGGCGGATATTGGAGAATCCTTTGGTGTACTTGTGGATCGTATTGGTGATGTGGTGCGTGTTTCGGAAGATCAAATTGAGGAAAGCCGAAATACGTCAGATCCAAACCTGAGCGATGGGCTCGATACCAGAGATAATGAATTGATCACCGGTGTTTGCAAATTGAAAGACAATTTGCTGGTGATATTGAATGCACATCGATTTTTAAATTAAAAAAAAAGGAGAATAAGTTATGTTTCGCAACATGAAATTGGGAACGCGTTTAATTGTCGTGTTTTTATTGGTAGGACTCATACCATTTTCAATTATGGGCCTTATTGCCCTATCCAAATCCAGCACAGCCATTTCAGAATTAACTCGTAATCAGTTAATTTCACTTCGGGAAATTAAAAAGAAACAGGTTGAAAGGTTTTATGAGGAACAAGGCAGAAATCTGGATATTGTATTGGAAACTGTTTCCACTCTTAGAGAAGAAGCATTCGGTCGATTAAAAGCAGCTGAATATTTAAAAAAAGAACAGATTGAAACGTTATTTAAGCGATATATCAATGATGTTGAATCTCTTGCTGAAACTCAGGATGTGATTGATTTGATTGATAAATTGAGTGTATACCAACATGAAAAGCAAGAATATTCAAGTCAATCCAAATTATATCAAAAAATTGTGGGTGACAGTCAGGCTTTTTTTCAAAACTATATTCGTCGGTATGGATACCTGGATTGTTATATCATTTTTGGTAACAATGGTATGGTTGGATTTACAGTACAACAAAAGGAGGAACTGGGAAAAAGTTTAAAAATGGGTCCCTTTCAAAATGAAGGCCTGGGTAAACTCTGGCGAAAAATTATTGGTACAAAGAAATCAGCGTTTTGGGATTTCGAACCCTATTCGCCAAATAAAGGAAAAGCTTCAGCTTTTGTTGGCGCTCCAATTAAAGACAGTAATGGTGAAACCATTGGTGCTTGTGTTCTTCAATTATCAGGTTCAGATATTAATGCCATTGTTCAACCCCGAGCTGGTATGGGAAAATCTGGTGAAACATATCTTATTGGGCATCATAACAATATTACTGCCTTTCGAAGTGATATGTTGACAATGGGTAATGGTCGATATGTCATTGGTTATGAAATTCATACCGAATATATCGATAAAACCATTAAAGAAATGAAACCTTTTGAGCAGGTTTTCACTGACAGTAAAGGGGCCCTGGTTATGATTGAGGCAGCTCCGATTGATATTAAAGGCTTGCATTGGGGAATTATAACAAAAATGGATTTGGAAGAAGCCATTGCACCAAAACTCTCTCATAAAAAATCCGACTTTTATTCAGAATATATAGAAAAGCATAATTTTAATGACTTATTTTTAATTCATCCCAAAGGCCGCATATTTTATACTGTTACTCATGAATCGGATTACAATACCAATTTGATATCTGGTAAATATGCAAGTACAATTTTGGGACAAACCTTTCGGCAGGTCATGCATACCAAAAAGCCAGCCTTATCAGATATCGCATTGTATCCGCCCAGCAATAATGAGCCTGCATCTTTTATTGCAGAACCTTTAATCATTGATGGTGAGATCGAATTCGTCGTTGCGCTTCAGCTCTCACCAGAAGGAATCAATCAATTGATGCAAACCCGACAGGGGATGGGTAAAACAGGAGAGACCTATCTTGTCGGAGGGGATTTGTTAATGCGGTCGGATTCAGTTCTGGATCCGGAAAAACGTTCAGTGAAATACACCCTGGCAAATCCTACGACTGAAAAAATTGACATTGAACCTGTCAGAAAAGGTTTGAGCGGGCAAACCGGTGAAATGCTTTATGATGATCCTCTACACCATGTGACGAAATTAATGGGATACACGCCTGTTCAAGTTGGAAGTATCACATGGGTCTTGATTGCTGAAAAGGAAAAACGTGAGGCTTTTCAGTCTGTGACGGCCATGACCTGGTTGATTGCAATTATTGGAGTTATTGGGTGTATTCTCATTGTTCTTGTTGCCATGTTTATCGCCAGATCAATTACACGTCCCATTATCAGAGCGGTTGATATTGCCACAGCCGTTTCACAAGGAGACATTTCCCAGCGCCTGAATGTCAATACAACAGATGAAATCGGGACGCTGTCTCAGGCCATAGATACTGTTCCGGAAACAATTGACCGGATGATCAACGCATTTAAAGATTTGGTCAAAATGACTGAAGAAGGACGATTCTATGAGCGGGGTGATGAGAATCAATTTACCGGGGCGTTTTCCGATGTTATTGGCGGAGGAAATGCATTGATGGATATGTTTGTCAAATATATCAATGCGTTTCCAGTACCTTTGGCCATGGTTATTGATAATGAGTTTACGATCAACTTTATCAGCAATAATGGCGCTTCATTGCTGGGTAAGGACCCCAAATCACTGGTTGGAAAAAAATGTTATGACCTGATTAAAACCAATGATTGCAACACCCAGGATTGTGCCTGCGCACAAACTTTATCCAGCGGACGTCAATGTACACGAGAAACCAATGCAAGCCTTGCAGGCAAGACTTTGGAAATCGAATACAGTGCAGAACCAATTAAAAGCAAAGAAGGTAAAATTTTGGGCGCATTGGAGGTTGTTATTGATAAAACACAGGTCAACACGCTTATGAGAGATACCCAAAGAAATGCTGAAATTGCAGAAAAAATTGGTCAATATAATCAAGTTGAGATTGATCGACTCGCAAATAATCTTCAGATGATCAGCGTGGGCGATCTGTCTATCGATACCGATATTTCAGCATCTGATGCAGACACACAGTCAGAATTTGAAAAATACACCCACATTTATGAGAATCTGAACAATTTGACATCTGCCACACAAAATATTGTCAATATCGCATCAACCATAGCATCCGGAGACCTGACAGTCCAAATTGAGTTACGCTCAGACAAAGATACACTGATGCTGGCCTTAAAAGACATGGTGGCAAATTTACATTCTGTTATTGAAAAGATCAAGGATCATTCAGGTTCTGTGTCTTCATCAGCCGATCAATTATCTAACATATCAAATATGTTAGCAAGTGGATCAGAAGAAATGACAGCGCAATCAGAAACTGTGGCGTCTGCAACAGAGGAAATGTCGGCCAATATTAATGCAATGGCATCTGCTGCTGAAGAAATGAGTGTGAATGCCCAAACAGTTTCAAGTACTGCAGAAGAAATGTCTCACAATATGAGTGCTGTCGCCAGTGCTGTTGAAGAGATGACCATGTCAATGGATGAAATAGGCAAGCAGGCAAATGATGGGTCACAAGTGGCAGCAAAAGCAATTACCATTGCCGATCAAGGTACTGCTGCCATGAATACACTGGGAGAAGCTGCAAAAGCCATTGGTGAAGTTACAGAAGTGATCAAACAGATTGCCGAGCAAACAAATTTACTCGCTTTGAATGCAACCATTGAAGCGGCATCAGCTGGTGATGCGGGAAAAGGTTTTGCTGTTGTTGCAAATGAGATTAAAGAATTGGCCAATCAAAGCGCCAAGGCTGCAGAAGATATTGCCAAGCGGATTGAAGGTGTTCAAGGCAATACCCAGGATGCCATTAAAGTTATTGGTGAAGTTTCGGAAATTATAAATAAAATTAACGAATCGGTTAATGTCATTACCCATTCGGTTGAAGAGCAAACCAAAGCAGCCAATGAAATCGCTTCTAATATTGGTGAAGCGAACAATGGCGCTAACAATATTGCAAACAATATTAACGAGGTGGCTACCGGTGCAACAGATTCATCAAAGAATGCAGGTGAGGCTGCCCAGGGAGCAAATGAAGTTTCTAAGAATATTCAAGGTGTCAGCAATGCTGCTCAGGAAGCCAACAAAAATGCGCAGCAAGTGAATGATTCAGCGGTCAGTCTGGCACAGGTGGCCAATGAATTACAGGATATGGTTGGAAAATTTCAATTGTAAGTGAATCTCAGCGCAGTTTCCGCAGTTTTGGCAGCGTCCCAAATTTTTAGATTTGGGACGCCCGCCAAAATGAGGATCATTTTTTACTTCCATGTATAGGGTTCGTTTTATTTAATACTCATATCTTGGCGACTTTTGCTTGCTTCCCGAAGATCCAGGCGCGATAATTCCAGTCGAGCCGGTTTTTCGAGCGGGTGAAAATTTAAAGTCAACGCCTCTCACAGAAGCTTGTTTACCCATCATAAAGTACATTCGAAATGGATTATTGGTTTCAGGATCGCTTTTATCCCGATATGTTCCATATGAGACCATCGTGTCTGCATAATCACAGATGTTGACATCAGCATCTAACACCTTGTACTCACCATCAGAAACCTTATATGTGTTATATGTCAACATTGATCCCTGAATGGGGGGATTGCCATTTTTATCCTGTACATATATCTCATAGAGAAAATAAGCCACTGTGTCCGGATTTCCCCACAATATCTGTTCTCTGACTGTCATCTCACAGGTATCACTGAACAGGACAGATCGTCTTGCCATAATTAAATTTGACAGGCCAATTTTACTTTCCTGCCAATTGAGATGACCTGTGTCCAATTGACTAAAACTATCTGTGACATAGAAATTAATCCCTTCACCACCGATATACAATGTTGTTGGCGTTGTTCTGTATTCAACTGCTTTATATTCATCGGATATATCTGAGGCAATGACATGTTGCGCAAAAAGAGTGATATCGCCAGGTGGTTCATACGTTGGCAACCCCTTTATTTCATTGACTCTTGTCCATGATCCTGAGGGAATAAGATTCTGAACTTCAACAGAATAAACACTTCCAACAGCATGTGGTTCTTGTACCCCCCAGAAATATGTCAGTGCATACAAGCGTGATTTATCATTGATAATATCATTATAATAAAGTAGATCTTTTATTTCCATACTTGAATCCCTGATTGTTCGGAATGTAAATTTATCACCGCGTTTAAAGTCTTTTTCACCATCAATGATATACAGCACCATTTCGGTATATTCCGATATTGCTCCCACAGTAGCTGTTAAACGTATTCCAGATGAAGAACCGGTGACAGAGAACTTGCCACCATTTTTTTCTTCACGAACACATTCTATAAACCATGTTTCAGTGCGGGTTTTTGTGGCATCATCGGGCAATGTTGCAATCACAGTTCCATTTCCAATATTCTCAAAGTCTGCTTTCGGAGCAGTTGTACTTAAGCCATAGCCTAATCCATTGTTATATTTAACCCATGACACACCTCGATCAATAGAATACCAGACCCCCGCATCTTTTGTTCCTGCGAATATGTTAACATCATTTGTACGTATTTTAAAGAGTTCAAGTGTCGTGATATTGTCTCCTTCAAAATTGCTGGTTTCGGTCCAAACGCGGCCGCCATCAAGGCTCCTGTATACACCGGTGGAAGTCGCTGCAAAAAGTTCGGCAGTTAAGCCATTTGTACCAGGTACTTTGACAATGTCTTGAACTGATGTTCCACAGCCCAGACCACCAGATTTTGTATTAAAGACAAAATGATCATTATGGCCAAATGGTATTGAACCAGCGATAATCATAAACTTGACTTCTTCATTATCTGTGCGATAGTAAATATCGTTTGATGCAGGAATGCCCTGCTTTCCTGATACAGAACCATAAACATCCCATTGGCCTGCCAGATGAAAAACACAATTTTCCCCTATACTTGATGTTAAATCAGTGCTTTCATATATTGTAAATGCAAGAGGCGTTGATTGATCAAATATGGCGACACGATCGCTATCAAGAATTGAAGTATAGCTTTCTGTTCCAGAAGCATTGGTTAATACCCACCGATCACTGTCATATTTTCTGACAGTCCAGCTTTCAGGTGAGACACGATCTTGAATATCGACAGATTCAGAAAACAAAGCATTACTATTATTATCTCTGCTTTTGTAAGAGACCACATATTGCAAGGTCCATGTTTGCCCCTTCGTGCTGCATGAAAGATTTGGATGACGTAAATAGCCATTTCCTCTGTTCGTGGGATTGGAATATGCATCTGACTCAGAAAGCAATACAGTATTTAAGCCAGGTGTTGTATCTCCGAGTTCAAGGAAATTATCCCCCCCATCTTTTGAATACAATATCCCCTGACCATCGGTGCCAATCCAGATAAATTTTGAATACCCATCATAGTCATCGCACAGAATCGTTTTAACAGCACTGTTCATTCCCCATATCAATCCATTCCATTCCTCAGTATTATTGCTATTCCAGTTATTGCCGCCATCAACACTTCTGTAAACATTCCCACGGCCCAAATAGCCAGTTGCTGCATAAACATTATTGGGATTGGCCGGATCTACTGCAATATCATTGACATAAGGATCAATGACATTTTGTCCGGCATTTTCAGACGAGCGGCTGATATTCACCCATTCTCCGCCTGAATCAATTGATTTATATATACCACCACCATTTGTTCCGGCATAAAGAATACGATTATCACCAGGAGATACCGCCAGACAGGTGATATGTGTTGTACGTCCACCATTGTTGGCTTCAGCAGTAAGAGAAACAAATCCTTGTAGAGGTTCAGGGTTTGTTCCGGTTGAAATTAATGTATTGGATGCCACCCCATTTTTCGTCACTGCAATATTCGGTTGAAACAACCCGCCTGTATTGTATGTTTTAAATGAAATAACTGTATTGTCTGGTATCATGTTACCATACACATCACCTGCATTGATCGTAATGATATTTTCTAAAAATGAATTATAAAGACCAGACATATTGCTAAACTGTGCAGAAATACCAAATTCTTCTCCCACCGGTGGTCCCGCATTAATCGCCACCTGACTGGTATTTGTACTGATACTGGTATCATTATAATACAAGGCTTTGATACTGACAGGACCTGATTTAAAGCCACTTCGAAGAATTGTGCTGACCTTACCATCTTTCGTATAAGCAAAAGATGGCTGGATATCTTCTCCGCCTTCAGGCCCACTATTTATGGTGAACAATATTTTGTATCCATCAGAAACCATTTGACCACTTGAGTCTTTCACATCAAATATAATCTGTGACGTTGAAACACCTCCGGTTCCTTTAATATTGATCGAAGGTGGATCGGGTGAATTCTCGCCTATGATGATAAATGATGGCGGCGGTTGAATATCCAGGCTTTCATATCCAGATACCTCATTGATATCAAACACACCATTGTTGTTTTGATCCCAAATTGCAGTAATGCGCACAGAATCTCCAATATTGGAACCAATAAAATTGGCTTTTGCTTCTCCATTAACAACAGTGGAAGTAAATTGCGATGTACCGCCACTTTCGAGTAATTCATTGGTGATTGTTGTGTGTGCGATAAAACCACCCATTGCAGTGTTATCAATTTGAAAAAGAACGATGGCATTTTCGTTCACATTGCCGGTCACATCCCTGGGAACAGCTACCACACTTGCGTGCGCTTTTCCTGTTCCTAAAATGGAGTTGGGTACAATCGAAACAGTCATACTGCCTCGTGTATATCGAATGATTATTTCAGCTGTTCTGCCCCCGGCTTCCGCCCTTATTGTAACAGGATCTGCTGTTGTTCCAGCAGTGAGAATGGCTCGGGCAACGCCACTGGCTGTCAACCCATTATCTTCGATACTGCCTTTTTCAGGTGACCACCCAACAATGCTGAAATTAACAGTGGTGCCATCAGGAACATTTCCACCCCCTGACAGGCTGACAGTCGCAAATACTGTGGCCTTGCTTTGGCCATCCATCGGCAGACTTTCCGGTTCAATAGATAATTCAATACCTGAAATTGGGGGTCCGGTCAGATTGATTGTTTCATAAGCTTCAACACCATTGGAAATCACTGCATGAATGTTATCTACCTCATTGTTTGGCAAGGAAGATGGTGATGTATATATAAATTTTACAAAGCCATCTTTTGTGTAATCAACACGTTTGCTCAATACACCATGTTCAACAGATACATTGACAGCCTCATTGTCAGCCACCGGATTTTTCGTAGCATCCAATACAGTTATTAAAATTTCGCTTTGACTTTCGCCATCAGCCGGCAAACTTACCGGTTTGGGATTGATCAGGATTTGACTTGCCGGACCTGGAATAAATTCGACAACAGTATTTACTTTTACATTACCCGACTCAGCGGATACAACTGCCTGTCCAAGTTTATCAGAACTAAACAATCTAACACTTGCATAGCCGCCTTTTGTATAAGAAGTATATGTTCTCACGCCAGCAATTGCAGGTGTGCTATTTGATGTCAATGATTCAGAATCAGTCAGGCTTCCTGCACTCGTCTTAAATATAACCGGCATCCCATCTCTGACAACATTGCCACTATTGTCCTGAAGATTGGCTTCAATAAATGTCCAACGTTCATTACAACTGATGTCATTATTATCACAAGTTATTCCGCCAGCAGAGATTTGTTTCGTCGCCTCCGGACGAATATAAATTGACGCAATATCATTACTGGATGCCAGATAGGGCGAATCTGGTAAATCACAGGCGTCTGTACCCTCAAATGGCAGACGAAAATTCATGACAGCCCTTGCTTCAGTACCCTGAACCATCGTTGACGCCGACAATCGTGCTGTAATCCACATGGCAGATTTGAGATATACCAGATTAAATGTCGCCACACCATTGCCATCAGTATATACAATCGATGGAATATTTCCAGCGGCTGAACTGGCAGGCGTGAGTTTACCATTATTATCCAGATCTTCACCCTCATCAAGAATTAGATTTTGATTCACATCTTCATTGGGAAAAGTCCCGGTAAAGACCACATCGCAGTCTGTATTATCCATAAAATAACCTGTGGAGTATTTTTCAGGCCAGATGTTTAAGGAAACAGCTATTCCAGAAATATTACTGCCATTGGCATCAGAAACCAAGACTGAAATCGGCAGAGAATAGGTTGTTTCATTCAGCGATATAACTTTCTTACCCATCCCAATACTGACAGAACCAGGAGTACCGCCAATGATCAAATTGACATAACTGGAAATATTTGAATTATCAACCAATGTCGCTGTTACACTCAAGCCTTTTGAATCCGATCCAATACTTCCTGATGTAAATGTGCTGCGGGCAACACCGGAACTATCTGTATATACAACAACAGGCGCCAGGAATTCTCCGCCTCCAATGGGATTAATAATTGAAAAAACAACCGGTGCATTACCCACAACCTGACTCCCTGAAGTGTAATCTGTTAAGACAGTGGCTTTTAACTCTATTGTATGTGTCACCCCATTTTGACTCATGGGAATAAAATAAGCTTCCGATTGAAGCAATAATTGTCCTGCTTTATCTGGAGAGTGAGATATCGCCACATTCATAGAATCAGAAATATGATTGTTATCTTCCCGATAGACCTGTATTGACGCCAGTCCTGAAACAGTCGATCTTAATTTCGCATAAGCCTTGCCACCCACCTGCGCAACCTGAATACGCGCGATTGATTCTCCATTTTCAAATTTTCCCACACTGGTTGAAAAGACAATGGTAACTGGATCGGCTGTTGATGTTCCCGCATTGACTGTGATTCCCATCCAGCTATCTACACTTAGCTCAACCAGACCTTCGTCATTGACAGTTGGATTCGTTTCAATAATACCAAAGGCATTTGCGGGTTGATTGATAATAAATTCTTGCTGACTGCTATCACCCAATGCAGACACAATCAAATTTGACGTTCCTGTTTTTCCAGGAATGCCTTTTATCTTGAAAGAAACTTTTCCTTCAATATTGGATATTGTCGTGAATGGTCCAGGATTCCCTGCTGTTGCAGAATATACGCCACTATCACCGCTGGTTATGGTATACGCGGTTTCGCCGATTTCATTCAACACAGATACGATAATTGCTGAACTTGGATTTCCATCACTTGTCATGCCTGTCATAAATGAAACAGGTGTATTGTAAACACTTTGGTCGGCAGCATCCTTTGCAATCACAGTACAGCTTGCCACAAGACTCCCATCATCTGTTAGACTTGTTTTATCGCAGCTCAATTCCACTGTTGATCCAATAATCCGGATCGGAATCGTTCTAACAAGCCCTTCAACAGCGGCAGTTATTGTGACAATTCGATTTCTCCTATCTAGATCCCCGGAAGAAAACCTGACGATCGCTCTTCCATCCAGTTCAGTTACTGCCGATCCAAGAGATAATAAGCCGCCATTAGCAGAAAAATTCACTTTGACACCTGGCAATGCCGCAAAATTTTTGTCCAACACAATGGCTGTAATGGTGGCATCATCTGTATTGTTGGACTGAATGCTCTGTTTGTTGGTGGAAATAGACATATCATGGGGTGATATCACATTGGGATCAGATAGATTAATCGTTTTGCTCACTTTTACAAGGGTTGAAATTGACGTGGCCGTAATGGTAATGGTTTCTGCTGAGGAAGACAGATAATATGTCATTTCAGTTTCACCTTCAACAGTGGACCGCGTATAATTTAATGTTTCTCCCCCCCAAACATCAATCGTAAACACGATTGTTTCGCCATCAACAACAGGATTGCCATTCCGATCCATCACTTCGGCCTTGATCAGTGTTTCACTGGTGGCTGAACCTGTGATATCATCTGCATTGGAAGTAACAGATAAATTGATTTGTCCCACTGGTCCGGGAACAATCGTAATTTTTTCTTCAGCACTTTTTCCGCCCACAGTAACCTGTACATTGGCAGTTCCCAAAATATTGGTGGGTGTTGTCAATTCAACAACAGCCTGTCCATTTGAAGTGGCTCTGGAAATGATTTGCTGTATACCTGGCTGCGAACGATCAATATCCCCGATTGTGGTGGTGAATGTAACCATTGTACCATTGATAAAATTTCCATCCTGATCTTTTACAGTGGCTTCTAATGAACAGGTATACCCACCTGCTATAAGAATTGTTTTTGATGCATGCAAGATGACAGAATCAATTTCAATATCGCCATTAATCAGGGTTAATGGAATCGATTGCGTAATCCCATTCGCTTCTACTGTTGCAAGGATCGTTTCTGTTCCTGTAACAGTTCCGGCAATATAATTAACAGATGCTATCCCAGCCTTTGTTGAAGCTGTGGCTTGTGTACCGCCAGTTTTTGCAAACCGGCCACTACCGGTTATCTGAAATGTAATGGTTTCACCATCAACAATGGTATTTCCATAAGCATCGGAAACAAAGGCATTAATTGATGACGTGCTCATGCCATCGGCAAACAGATTGTTTGGAGATGCTGTCATCACAATATTTTTTGGCATCCCTGGAATAATATCAATGGTAATCACCTGAGAAACCCCGCCAATAGTTGCAATGATTTCAGCCTGTCCCAATTGATTTGTCGGGCTAATCAGACGAATACGTGCCTGGCCATTTTGGGTTTCTGCAATAATTGTCTTTTGGACTCCAGGAACAGTTTGTGTATAAGGATCTAAATCGCCAATCGTTGTACTAAAGGTGACACGTGCGCCATCTTCAACAATGTTGCCGGAATCATCACGAACAGTCGCAATAATTTCACAAGAGGAACCATCAGCAACGACTGCATCTTTTTCAGATTCAAGCAAAATGGAATCGACCTGAATGCCCGAATCAATCAAAACGATTTCAACTGATTGACGCACCTCACTATAAGAATCCGACCATGCTTCAATGGTCGCTGTACCTTCGGTATATCCAGCCGTGTATACCACAATCGTTTCACCATCAACTGTGGAGCCTGTATCAGCAGACAGTCGGCCATTGTTATTTTTCAAAGCAAAGTTTATGGTTTCACCATTGATAACAGGATTACCATGAATATCAGTAACAATGGCTTTAATCATGCTGGTACTGATCCCATCAGCATTTAAATTATTGGGAGTTGCAATTAACTGAATCCAGTTTGCCGGTCCAGGAACGATACGAATATTGATTTCCTGGCTTAATTCTCCAGCACTGACTGTTATGACTGCTGTACCAATCATATTGGTGGGACTGGTCAATTCTACAGATGCATGACCATTGACAGTAGTGACCCGAACTTCATTTTGAACACCTGTCAATGGGTTGTTCAGGCGATTCAAATCTCCTATTGTGGTGATAAATGTGATGTACGTTCCATCGGGTACATACTGTCCGGATATATCTGTCAGAATCGCTGTCAGATGACAACTGGAACCATCAGCTACCAGATAGGCTTTACTGCTTTCAACAGAAAGGGCCGCTTCACCAATTTTTGTAAGCGTTACATTCACATTGCTTGTAACACCACTGGAAGCGCTTGTTGCAGAAATGGTGATTGTTCCGGGTATTGATGCTGCGGTATAAAGAATTTCAGCAATACCATCCAACGTTGCAGCTGAAGCTATTTTTCCGGTTGCGCCCAGAAGACCGCCACCATGGGTAATTTCATATAGAATGGTCTCGCCATTGACCACCCGATTCCCATTCATATCTGTAACGAGTGCCTGAATCTGACTCTGAGATTTACCATCAGCTGTCATATATTCAGGTGTTGCAGTAATGGCAATATTTGAAACAGGTCCAGGAACAATTGAAATCTTTGCAGTTGCAGATTCGCCACCAGATGTAGCGATAACCTCTGCATCACCGATCATATTGCTTGGACTGGTAATTACGACCTGTGCAATCCCATTTTGGGTTGACGCCATTATTTTACTTTGAATACCATGGATCGCATTGTTGATATGATCCAAATCTCCGATATCTGTTTCAATCGTAACAAGAGTGCCATCTTCAACCAGTTCATTATTTTCCTTTTTCACAGTCACAGAGAGAAGGGCACTGTATGACCCGGGATCAGCGGGTGTACTACCAAAAGCATTTAAAATGTAACTACTACTTTCAATGTTTACCGACCCCACTTCCGCACGTATTAATGGGATGACAACTTCATCAAAAATATGGGTATATGTGGCAGATATAGCCCGAATGGTTACACTGCCGGAGACTGATGCGGCCTGATATGTCAATTCGACTTTCCCATCTTTTGTCGATGCATTATAATCACTCAGGCTGCCATGACCTATTTTTTCAAATGTAATCATTTCGCCATCAATTACTGGATTGCCAAATGAATCTGTTACGATTGCGATGATTTTAGACGTACTTTCACCATCAGCAGTCAGATTATTAGGTGTTGCAGTCAGATGAATTGTGTCCATTTCACCTGGAATGACTTCAACGCTTGTATGAGTTGTAATTTCTGATGCTTCTGCAATGATCGAAATCGAACCAATTAAATTTGTGGGACTGCTCAATTGAATTTGTGCTTGACCATTATTTGTAACCATTATTTTTTTGGACTGACTTCCCGGGATATCCGGGTCAATATCACCCGCTGATGTTATGAAAGTGACAGGAATATCACCGCGTATGGGTTTATTTTCATCATCAAATACTGTCACGACAATATCACACGAGCTTCCTGCAACCAAATATTCTCGATCCGGTACAAGGCTCAAATCTTTGACAGAACCAGTCAGGTTGATATAAGGAGCATTTGGCATTTCACATGATTCTGCTGTCATATAGGGTAACGTAAATGAAACTGATGATCGGGTTTCAGTTCCATGAACATAGGTGGTGGCACGAATGCGGTTCGTAATCCACACGGCACTTGATTTTAAATATACCAGATTGAAATTCGCCACACCATTTTCATCAGTTGTGACCGATGATGGCAGATTTCCAGCAGATGCATTGGGTGGTGTTAATTCGCCATCACCATTAATATCTTCACCCGGGTCCAGATAGATGTTTTCATTGATATCTTCATTCTCATAGGTTCCCAGTATATTTGGACTGCATAATACATATGATGATGTTCCCTGGAATGGATCTGAGCCCCAATATCCAGTTGAGTATTTGGTTGGCCATACACTCAAGGACACCTGTGCATTTGCCATGCGATTGCCATTGGCATCAGAAACCAGAACAGACATGGGAAGTGCATAGGTTGATGGGTCCAATGCCACGAGATCCAGGCTGCTACCCCTGCCAATTGCGACTGAACCTGCAACCCCACCGATAACAACCTTTATTTTTTCCTCAACGTCTGGCTTGTTAATCAATATGGTTTTTATGATCACGCCATCAGCGCTTGATCCTAAAGAACCTGAAGTAAAACGCGTACTGGCAATTCCAGACGAGTCTGTGACAACAATCACCGGTGAAATAAACTCACCCCCACCTGTGGGATTTTCAATAGAAAACAGAACCGGAACATTTTCCACAACCTGTCTTCCAGACGTATAGTCTGTCAAGACTGTGGCTTTGAGATTGATTGTATTTTCAATACTGCCAAGACTTACTGGAAGTGAACTGGCACTGGATTGAAGTAATATTTTATCGGCTTTGTTCTTGGGCTGTGAAAATGCAATTTTAATTGAATCTGAAGTTTGATAATTATTTTGATCATACACCTGAATGGTGGCCAGACCAGCAACATCAGACTCAAGGATTGCAGAAGCATATCCATTTACCACAGGCACATTGATCACATTACTCTGACTGACATCAAAGAATCCACTGGTGCTTGAAAATACAACTGTACTTACCCCACTGGTACCTGCCTGAACAGTTAACATGAGTGGTTCATTGACAAATGCGCTGTGAATATCAGTTTCAGGGAAAACAATACCAAATTCATCGCCATCCTCAGAAACTTTGTAATCTGTACTGGCGGTTGCGCCAAGCGATCTGGCTTTTACAGTCACAAGTCCCGAATGTCGCCCCATCACTTTGAGTTCAGCTTCACCCAGAACATCACTATTGATCATGGCTGTTTTGATTGTTGAATTCTCAAAAATAGATGTATACGTATTCCCTTCTTTTGTTAGCAGATCGACTTTTCGGTTCCCATTATTTTCAACAATGATTTCAATATCAGCGCCAAAAACTGGTTTACCACCTGAATCCTGAATTTTGACTTTTAACAAATCACAAATCGGTGAATATCCAGGCGTACCGGCATCCACAGTAATATTGGATTTTTCAGAAATCATTTCAATGCGAGAACCCGAGACCAGGATCGGAATCTGGACGGGTGTCAGACCTTCAGTCTGGGCTGTGATAGTTGCTGTTCGATTGGAACGATCGTAGTTACCTGATGAAAACAGGACTTCAACCTTTCCATTTTCATCAGTCGTTGCATAACCTTTTGAGACCTGTCCACTTGATGAATGAAAAGCGACATTGACCCCTGGTAAGACAGAATTGTTCTCATCTAAAACAATAGCAGTTATGATGGCATGATCTGAATTATCCGAATTGACAGCTATTTTTGAAGTCGAAAGAGACATCCGAGCGGGCGGCACTGAAACGACATCAATATATATTGTATCGGAAAAATCACCTGCTCGAACAGTGACTTCAATCGGTGATAAGTTATCTACCGGACTGACAAGAGTTGCACTGGCGACGCCATTGACAGTTTCTGTTGAATATGTGGGTTGATTACCCGGGAGGTCCTTATTGATATCTCCACCTGATACAACATAATAAACAGTTGTATTGTCAGAAATCAATTTGCCTTCATCATCCTTAATGATCGCCGAAATAATTCCGCTATGACCGGCAATTAAATAGGTTTGACTGGCTGTCACTCTAATGGAATCCACTGCACCAGTGTAATTTACAAATGGCGAATTGGGCAAATTACAGACATCTTCATAGTGATTTGGCAGCACAAAACTGATTGAACTGACAGTTTCTGTACCATGCACATAGGTTGATGCCTGAACGCGATTGGTGATCCATGCGGCACTGGCTTTTAAATAAATCAGGTTAAAATTGGCCACACCATTTTCATCGGTAATGACTGTTGATGGCAAATTTCCAGCCGCAGAGTTGGGTGGCGTTAACTCTCCATCATTATTGGTGTCTTCATCCGGATCCATGAAAAGGTTTTCATTGATATCTTCATTGGGGAAATCACTGGTTCTAACAGGTAGACAGGGCGGATCGAGTGTATACGGCTTACCCGCATGATCATAAACAACATTCGCTTTCCAGTACCCTGTATGATATTTCGCTGGCCATGTATTCAACGAAACCATTGCGCCTGCAATACGATTACCATTGGCATCAGCAACTAAAACAGACATTGGCAATGCATAAGCAGATGTCCCAACAGTCTTAATATCGCCACTTGTTCCTCGCCCAATGGCAACTGAACCCGCAACTCCGCCAATCACTATTTGGATTTGTTCATTGATTTCGGGTATACTCAATAAACCCGCTTCAACACTAACGCCATTGGCTGTTGATCCTAAGGAACCCGATGTAAATCTTGTGGTTGCAACACCGCTGTTATCAGTATAAACAATCACTGGTGAAATGAATTCACCCCCACCTGTTGGATTGATAATGGAAAAAAGAACAGGTGCGTTTCCAACCACCTGATTATTGGTGGTATAATCTGTTGTAACTGTTGCTCGGAGTGTAATTGTGTTTTGTGTGCCCCCATTGCTGACAGGTACAGAGGATGAACTGGATTGAAGGAGTATTTTTTTCGCCTTCTCAATGGGTTGATAGACAGCCAGTTTAATGGAATCTGATGTTTGATACTTGCCTTTATTGAAAACCTGAACAGTTGCCATGCCCGCTTTATCTGATACAAAAACTGCTGTTGCAAGACCATCAGGACGAGATGCTTTTTCAATCACCGAAGCAGTGTTGTCAAATTCCCCACTGGTGCTTGAAAAAACCACAGTGTAGTTTCCTGGCGGTCCACCGCGAACAGTAATCGGCAAGGGTTCTCCAACAACCAGACTGTAAGGCTCCAACTGCGGTGATACAATACCAAACGCATAACCTGGTGCACTGACATTAAAAGATTTATAGGCTGTGGCTCCCAAAGCACTGGCGATCACATCAACTTCACCAGAAGCCTTGCCTTTGATCAGGACAGACGCCTTTCCTGTGACATCAGACCAAAGTTTAAATCCATCTACAGTTGGTATTCCTATCCCTGAAGGATCTTCAATCTCAATATCACCAGTACCTTTCCAAGTTAGTTCAATCGGCGTATTGAACACGCCCTGTCCACCGGCATCAGTCACATTGATCACCAGGATCGCACTAATTTGTGTATAATCTGCTGCTTGTGAAGGCAATGTGATACTTGAATTGTCCGCATCCAGCTCAACTGAAGAGCCTGTAATGACAATGGGAATTTGAACAGGTGTTAAACCACCGGTTTCAGCAGTTACAGTTACTGTTCGATTGGTTTTGTCGTGAGAACCGGAACTGAATTGCGTTGATGCCTGGCCATTTTCATCAGTCTTGACAGAGCTAACAGAGAGTTGACCATCACTCGCTCTGAATATTACGTTAATATCTTTTAAGACAGAGTTGTATTTATCCAAAACAATGGCACTGATTGTTGCCTTTTCCTTGTTATCGGATTTGACAGCAATTTGAGACGTTGCCAGTGATATTTTTGCAGGAATGGGGTCTCCAGGTAATTTTTCAAATACAACAGATATTTCCTGGGTATACCCACTGTATTCAGCAACAACTGTCGCAGTGCCATATTGTTTCGAACTGACCAGTATGGCTGTTGCTTTACCAAACTCATTTGTAAATGCACTTGCCTGAACAGTGCCCAATGATGTTGAAAATGTGACTTCACCATTGATCACTGGATTATTATTTCCATCTTTCAACACGGCTGAAATCATTGATTGTGTTACACCATCAGCTGGAATATTGGGTGGTGTGGCATTCATTTCAATTGATGCAGGAATTAACTGAATGACAACTGTTTGAGAAACCTCATTATTTGAAGCGATTGCAGTCAACACAACCTGAGTGGTTTCCTGTGAATTCGATGCTGCAGTATAGAGAATACTTGCGCGTCCAGATGAAGTTGATGCAGATGTTGTTGATATGGTTCCCTTACCTCGGGTAATTTCAAATCGGATCATTTCACCATCAACAACCGGATAGCCTTCTTCATCAGTAACAATGGCTTGAATCGTACTCTTGCTGCGACCATCACGAATTAATGTATTGGGTGTGGCAGATAAGATAATTTTTTCTACCTGGCCAGCAAGGTTACCATCATCAGGTGGCACATAGGGTGAGGGTGACAGATGACAGACATCTTTGACTGCAACAGGCAGATTGAATTTTACTGACGACAAGGTTTCTGTACCATGAACTATCGTGCTTGCAGATATTTCAGTTCGAATCCATGCGCCATTCATTTTTAAATAAACCAGTTCAAAATTGGCAACACCAGAGGCATCTGTGATCACAGTTGATGGCAGATTTCCTGCGGATGAATTGGGAGGCGTCAATTGGTCGTCATGATTGAGGTCTTCACCGAGATCTAGCAAAAGGTTCTTGTTGATATCTTCATTGTTGAATGTTCCGGTCACATAAGCGCGACAAGGGGGGTCCAATGTTTGTAGTTTGCCTTCATCATCAAACACCACATTTTCACCCCATTGACCGGTTCTGAACTGTGTGGGCCAGCTACCTAAGGTAACTACTGCCCCTGGCACACTGTTGCCATTGGCATCAGAAACAAGAATAGACATGGGGAGAGAATATGTTGTGGAATCAACATCCTGTACTTCTGTGCCAATACCAATTGAAATAGAACCTACCGAACCCCCAATAACAATTTTAACTGTTTCTGAAATATCTGCCTTGCCAACAATGGCGGCTTTAATGTTAACCCCATCACTGCCTGAACTCAGTGAGCCTGATGTTAATATAGATTCAGCAACACCGGTATCATTTGTAAATGCAATGACCGGTGAAATAGATTCACCGCCACCGGTTGGGTTGAGGATCGTAAATACAACCGGTGCATTTCCAACAACCTGATTGTTTGTTGTGAGAACCTTGGCTTTTAAAGTAACGCTATGCATGGTCCCGCCAGAACTGAGCGGCAAGACCAATGCATTGGATTGAAGTAACAGTTTACCCGCTTTTTCAGTCGGTTGTGTAACAGCAACTTTTAATGAATCTGAGATCCGCTGGCGATATTTATCGTATACTTGAATGGTTGTCAGCCCTGCCATTGGTGCCTGATATGTAGTTGCAACAATATCACTTCCCTGTGGAACCGCTTTTTCAAATACATTTTCATTGTTTTCAAATGCTCCGATAGATGCGGAAAAAACAACTGTCGTTACCCCTGCCGGTCTTGCCATAACCTGAATCGACAGTGGATCATCCACACTGAGTTGATAAGGAGATTCATTTGGAGATACAATGGAAAACGCATTACCTGGCGCACTAACTTTATATATTTGTTCGGCAGTGGCATTCAATGCAAAGACTTTGAGACTGACTTCATCCATTTCAGTCATCCCTTCAACCTTACATGTATATTGACCATTGACATCTGTGAATCGATTGTCAGATACGTGCAATTCATCACCATCATCTGCATCTGTAATTTTCAAATAGTTTTCATCCCATTCAAAGGTGATGGGGGTATTGAATACTGGAATATCTCCGGCATTTTTTACACTGATATTCAAGATGCTGGATATGGGTGACGCGCCTGTTGGTACAGTGATGTTGGTGTTATCTGTTTCAAGAGTAACTGTTGAACCACTAATTCTCACTGGAATCTGAACAGGTGTCAGATTACTGATACTTGCAGTGATTACGACAGTATGATTATTTTGATCCACTGTACCTGATGAAAAATAGGCAGTGGCTTTTCCATTTTCATTTGTGACATCACTTTCAATTTTTAATTGTCCACCACTGGCATCAAAGGCAACTTTAATGCCCTGCAAAACAAAATTGTTTTTATCCAGAACGATCACATCAATGACTGCCTGTTCAGAATTGTCAGACTTGACAGAAGTCTTTGATGTTGAAATAGACATTTTAGCGGGTAAAACCTGAGAAATATTAACAAAAACAACATCAGACACATGACCACTTTCAGAAGCTGCTATCAGGGTTACCATTCCTGAACTGGATTCTGCAAATAAAGAAACACTGGCAACCCCATTCATTGTTGACCCGCCAGGTGCAGATAAATGCCCCGCCCCAGTTTTTGTAAACCGGATGCTTTCACCATCAGAAACAAGATTGCCATTAAGGTCTGTTGCTGTTGCTGTAATGATACTTTCTTTTTGATTGCTTGCATCAAGAATGTCGGGTGTTGCTGTCAAATGAATATTGTGAATCGGTCCGGGTATAATATTTAATGATGTTTCAGACGTACCTGAAAAATTATCCACAATCACAGAAATTTTTGTTTCACCCAGAATGTTGGTGGGTGCTTTGAGTGTGGTTGACGCAATACCATTGATCGCTTTAAGCATTACTGCATTTTGAACGCCTGGTTTATGAATATCAATATCACCGATCGTGCTTTTAAAAATCACCATGGTATCGCTGGCAATAAATTGACTGCCCGCATCTTTTAGATATGCGGTAATCTGGCATTGTTCACCCGCCATCAAAACAGCATCACTGCTTAACACGCTTACACTACTCACCGGCGCTTGTTTTTGAATGATCTCTGCTGTTTCACAAATATCTGGACGGCTAACAGAACAAATCTCTATGGAAACAAGCCCAAATTCTGATGATGCGGTATAAATCAGACTCACCAAACCATCCTGTGTGGAAACAAGGCCATTGGCGGGATAAATTCTGGCATCTGCCACTGATGGCGTAAACTGTATCCATTGCCCATCGACAACCGGATTGCTAAGTTCATCCAGAACCATGGCGGTTATTTCTGAAGTACTTTGGTTGTCTGCATCAATGGATGAAGGTACAGCCTTGACTTGAGCAATACGATGAACCGGTCCTGGTGCAACAGTGATAACTGTTTCGGCACGGACGTCACCAGCTACAACAACAATCTTACCTTCTCCAGTCAGGCGATTGACAGGTGAAAATTTAACAGTGGCCTGTCCATTGTTATTTGTTATTTTGTAAACAATTGTTTCAACAATATCTGAACTGTAACCAATATTTCCACCTGTGGCCTGAAACGTTACAGGAATTCCGGCCATTGGGATATCTTTTGAATCTTTTACTGTTGCGGTAATCAGCGATGGTTCAATGGATTGAATGGTGCTTCGCTCACTGATTATTTCAATGCTTTTGACATATGGTTTGAGCAGAATTTGTCCGCTTTTAACGATATTATTCGTCGTCGTCACTGTAATATTTGCATAAGCTTCTGATACAATCGATCCTGGTGCAGTATATTCAAAGGTAACCAATGAATCCTTTGTTTGCCCCACAAATTTATCCAAATTTCCGCGATCAATTTCTATACGAACCGATTCACCATCAGCCACCGGATTATCTGTTTTATCCAACACATTGACCCGAATGATCGACTTACTTTCTCCATCCGCATTCAAGGCGTTTTGTTCTGGAACAACAATTATTCTGCTTGGCGGGCCAGGTACAAATGAAATCGGCCCAACCACGCCATTAACACCATTTTCTGCCATTGCTGTTACTGTGGCATTACCAATTTTTCTTGCAGAAAAGAGTTTGATTTGAATCACACCCATCGTGTTCGCTATATCAATACTTTGTTGACATTCATCGTCAGAAATTGTTGAAGATAAAGCACTGGCAAGGCATCCACTGGTTGTTGAGAAAGTAATTTTTTGATGATCGACAATCTCATCTTCATTATGGTCCAACAATCTGGCTGTTAATACCGCACTGCTAGAACCATCTGCAATGATTGTGTCTGACGTTGATTTGAAGGTCATACTTTCTAGTTTTAAAACAGATTCCTGGTTATAAAAAGGAGATGAATCCAGAAAGCAGGCATCGGAAATAACATAAGGAAGTACGAAGTCCAGCACTTCTGTTGTGGCAGAACCATGAACAATGGTACTGGCTTCAAGGCGATTTACAATCCATACAGCATTGCTTTTCAAATATACCAGATCAAAATTGGCCACGCCATTTTCATCAGTTGTGACAATCGGTGGAACGTTCCCTGCAGCAGAGGCCGGCGGGGTCAATTGACCATCATTGTTGACATCCTCTGCCAAATTATCCATGATCAAATTTTTGTTGGCATCTTCATTGGGAAAAGAGCCAGTAATTATGGGTTTGCAATCGGGTTCATCCTGCCAATAGCCTGTTCGGTATCGAATGGGCCATAAACTCAGTGATATTTTGGTATTCGCCATACGATTTCCATTGGAATCGCTGACAATAATTGACATCGGGGTCGCATAGGTTGTTGGATTCAATATCGTTGATTCGGTGGCCGTACCAATGCTCATGGATGATGTAGAACCACCGATCTTTATATTGACTTCTCGTTCAGGAACAGTGCTGTTTTGAATTTTGGCAATAACTTTAACACCTTGTGCATCAGAACTTAATGTTCCTGAGGTAAATGTCGTCCGGGCTCTTCCAGAGCTATCTGTTTGCACACTAACCGGTTCAATGAACTCTCCGCCACCTGTTGGGTTTTCAATGGAAAAAATGACAGTGGCATTTCCAACAACCTGACTTCCTGAAGCCTCACTGGTTAGCACCTTTGCGATGATTTCAGACGTATCCTTGATTGTATCAGTGCTCAGTCCAATTACTTTTGGATCTGCTTGAAGTGTTAATTGCGCAGCTTTTGCAGGAGGTTGAGCAATGGAGACTTTTATAGAATCAGTAATTGAAGGGTTTTCTTTATCATAAACCTGAATTGATGCCAGGCCTGCGACAGATGCTTCGTATGTTGTTGATGCGATTCCTGATGCGTCACAGGCGATTTCTTGAATTTTCAATCCATTGGAAAAAAATCCCAAAGAGGTTGAAAAAACTAACAGGTATCCTTGACTGGCAGAAACTTTTAATTGAATCGGCACCGCATCAACCATGTATGTGATACGCTCTTCAGTCGGTTGCGTAAAATTGACTGTATACCCTGTTTCTTTTAATTCAAATTGCTGAACAGCAGTGTAACCCAGGGCGCCTACTTCTAAATCCACATAAACAAGACCATCCTGAATGCCTTTGTTACCTGAAACTGTTATTTCGATCTCACCCAGTGTATCTGTTTTGACCAATAGATTGCTTAATTGATTTTCTGTATATGATTTCCCCTTGATTTCAAGGATAATACTGCCTTTTCCTGTAGATGATTTTTTTACCGCAAATGACAATGGAACATCAAATACAGGCACACTACCGGCATCAATGGCTGAGGCCACGAGTGTTGCCTTGACATTACCATCCTTCGTGATAATCGAATTATCACACAAAAGATTGACACTTGATCCCACAATTTTTATTGGAATTTCTCGTTTGAGCGTTCCGCCTTCAACTTCAGCAGTTATCACGATTTCTCTGTTGGTTTTATTATCTGTACCTGAAGAAAAATGCGTACTGGCCTGACCTTTTTCATCAGTAAAATCCTGGCTTTTTAATAATTGTCCGCCATTCGCACTAAATAATACAGATATGCCGGGCACCACTGTATTGCTTTCATCTTTAATGATTGCAATAATTTCAGCTTGATCCGAATTATCAGATTTAACAGTGACCTTTGATACAGATAAAGACATGTATTTGGGTAAAGTAGCAGTTTGATATATGTTGATAACACGGGTGATCCCATTCTCTGAACGGGCTGTAATGGCAATACTTTTGGCGCCAATAGTTGAATGATACGTATAGGTCGCAATACCATTTAAGGTTGATGCGTTCATATCGACAGAACCATCAGGTGAATAGAAATAAATGGGTTCACCATCCAGAACGAGATTACCATTTTTGTCAGTAACCGAGGCAGAAATGATACTTTGACTTTTACCATCACCATTGATTGTTTCTGGTGTGGCTGAAAGTTGAATATTGTCTACAGAACCGGGAACAAATTGAATATTTACAGCATCCGACTTGCCATCAACATTCGCTGTCACTGTTGCAAGTCCTTGAATATTACTTGGACTGGTCAATACAGCGCGAGCAATACCATTTTGGGATAAAACATCAATAATATGCTGAACACCATCTCGGCGATTGTTTTCATCATCAATATCCCCTCGGGTTGTTGAAAAGCTAATTTTTTTGTCGTAATTAATTAAGCTATTATTTTTATTTAGTATTTCTGCAACAATAATACATGAATCATTGGGTTCGAGAGTAAGTGCAGCGGTTGATAAACGTATTTGATGAATGGGTGCATCTGTCAATGAAATAATAATTTGATTAACTGAAGTTATCTGATTTGATGAGTTTGAAACTGCGGTAACAGTAATGGTGCCGGATTGTGAGCCCGCTTTATATACAATTGATGCCGTTCCATTTTGTGTGGACGTTGTTTTTGATGAAAGGCTGCCATAGTCCGCCATTGTTGCATTTAATTCAAATGTAATTGTTTCTCCATCAATGGATGGGTTTTCGTTTTCATCAGTCACAAGGGCGGTTAATGTAATTTGAGTGGTATCATCAGCAGTCAAATTGAAACGTGTACTGGAAAACCGAATGACGTGAACCGGGCCCGGTGCAATGGTAATATTGGTTTCTTCAATGATTGTTCCAGCAGAAACAGTAATTGTTGCAACGCCAACAGATTGATTGGGGCTGGTTAATATTGCAACTGCTTTGCCTTTATTTGTAAATGCAGTTACCGATGTTTGAACATCGTTTGTCGCATTATCTATATCACCGAGCGTAGTTTTAAATGTCACAGGCGTTCCATCTTTAATTGGATTTGAGTTGGTATCAGATACATATGCTGTAATATATGCAGAGTTCGGGAAAGCCACTTGAGAAATGGTTTGAATCACAGAGTGCGACAAATCAATTGATATACTGTCAGGTGCAGCAGAAGGCGGATCGACAAATTTAACATTGATGGAATCCTGGTATGTGCTGTATTTGGCTGAAACAGTAACATCATGGGCAACTTCGGAACTAAACAACGAAACAGAAGCGCGACCATTTTGATCGGTTGTGGCCATATATTGAATGGTACCATCAGTTGTTTGAAAAACAACTTCCACGCCCACAACCGGGTTATTATTGTGATTTCTAAGTAAGGCTGTAATCACTGATGAACTTTTGCCATCCGCATGGATACTCCCCGGGTCAGCGCTCAAAGACATATCCGCAACAAACGCATCAACCGGCTCATCACTTCCCCCATTTGTATCCACAGATATTTCTGAAACAGACTGGGTCTTGGGATCATAGACATATGCTTTTACAATATCTTGCTGATATACTTTTGCACTAAAATAACCGCTATCATTACTTTCAACAACCTTGTCGCCGATAAATACAAAAGAATTGGGACTTTCGGTGTATCCTTGAACGAGTTTAAATTTATTTTTGTTATCATCATTATAAAAGATCCCATAAATTCCGCCTTCAGTTATTTGAATGGTTTGATCTCCAGGTGTGCCATCAAGAGGGGCAACATCAACCCATATGTGCTGACCTGGTAAATAATGCAAGATAGAATTGGTTTTATCGGTCAAGCTATCTGGATTGGGCATACTTAATGTAGCACTTTTATTTAATCTCATTGTACCTGGTTTTATTGAAATGACGACACTGGGCGATTGACCATCCACAAAATTAGATCGGGCATAATTCGACGCATTGGGCAATGGAACAGGTAGAATTTGTTCTGCTTCAAAATATTCAATGGCAATATCCGCACTTGTGGTTTTTTGATTATTTACAGTGACAGTGATGGGGTCCTGCACAGGAATTGTAAGCGTTGCATTTCCTTTGTTCGGAATTGTATTGGAGATAAACGTTCGTTCATCATCAAAAGAATGACCTTTTGACGATACATTTGAGGCAATGAGAAGGCCATCACTCTGGATTTGTTTATCATTTTCAGATATTAAAATACTTTGATAGCTTTCAGCAAAATCCGGATGCGTGATCACCACAGTGTGATCGCCCTCAGGCAGCCACATTTGATAATAACCATTCTCATCTGTCACAACATTTTGGGTGTATTCTGAAAAAGCAGATACAGCAGCATTGGCAATGGGGCGCCCAAACGTATCATACGCACGACCAGTGACATAACGTTTGGTTGCAGTAAATTCAACCTCAATAACATTCGACTTTACATTTCCCACATGTGCCTGAACTTTTGCTGTTTTATTGGATGTGCTTGATTCTGCATATAATGTAATCACAGCAACACCTTGTTCATTTGTTTGAACAGGTTGTCCGATACTGCCTTCAGTTGTGGAAAATGTAACAACAACGTCAGGCATCAGATTATTATTATCATCTTTCACCTGCGCTGAAACCTGTGTCGAGCTGCTATCAGATGCTTCAATATTATAATTTTCAGCAGCAATATTAATTGTTTTGACACTGGTTGTATCCGAAGAAGGCTCTGATGTACCCGAATCTGTGCTTGTTGATGTATTACTGTTATCTGAGCCATCACCACCCCCACCTGAACCACAGGCAATTGGCAAAATGCAAAGAATAAACATCATACAAACAATAAACAATTTTTTTAATATTTGCTTTTTCACAATAGACTCCTTCTATTCTGAATTTTTACGATCAATGTACATCAAGTTGATGCGCCATTAATAATTCGTTTTTAGACCATACAATCAATCCGGCCGATGTTTCTCGATCTGTTGTCAAAATAAGCAATCGTCCGGAAGGGTACATTTTCGATGGATCAACAAAGACTGATCTTCGAGACATTTCAAAGTCTTTCTCCTGATGTTCATAAATTTTAAAAATATTTCCAGGACGTATGCCTTGTAAATGTCCCTTATCAATAAAAACAACATCACCTTCACCAACCATTCTCTTTTCTTCTGATGTTTCAATAATATGCGCACGAATGTATGGGACTTTCTTTGAAATTGGTATGTATGGATTTATTTTTTTATAGGGTTTAATCAAATCGCCTTTACGAATGGGAAAAAAAGATTTGACAATGATGCCTTGAATAAATTGGGGTTTCATGGCAGTTATTTTGACAATTCCTTTAATTTGATACTGAAACCCAAAGGAAGAATCATTATGTAAAACTTCACTAATTTTCTGAAACACAAAAAACAATTCATTTTTTTTAAAAATATGATCCTCGTGAGGTTTAATATAAACCACTTGATTCCATCCTATCATGACCTGATTATGCTCACTTGAATTGATGGTTCCGGCTATTGGCACACTATCTCGACGAATAAACCCGACGGATTCGATTAATGGATAAAAATAGGATTTCTGGGATCTGTCAGAATCACACCATGTGGTTGTGAGTGAAACATTTATCAAACCAATAATAATAAAGGCCTGAATGATTAAATAATAAATAGATTTCATGTTTCAATCTTTCTAATTTGATATGAAATAAATTGAAAAAAACAGTGCAAATGGATTTCGCACAGCATAAATATTTTTATAACTACCTGTAATTAATAAAATAAAATCATTAGATTTCTTAAGAGAATTAAAAACAAGAATAAATCTTGCAAATATTGTGCCTTTGCTGATAATTCGGAAAACAACTCAATTCAAGGAAAAATAGGGACGTCTATGATTTTATGCTTTTCTTTCTAAGTTTCAAGCTGTTACAGGAAAATCTCAATGCATTCGATAAAAGCATAAAATCTTAGACGTCCCTCTAATTTTACGTTTAATTTTACTCTGCCCCCTATTATGAATACTATTCGGAAGTGGCAATAATGTTTTTTTGACAGAGATAATGTTTTTTGTTAATGTAATCCGCAAAGATAATACCTGACTGAGACAGTTTATTCATCAGTTGTTTGTTCCATTGCAACAGATGCTTCGGGCAGATAAAAAATGATGACATCGCAAAATGTATGACTGTAGAATATTTAGTTCTCTACTAAGGAATACTCTAAAATGAAACGCCTCAATGAATAATTGTTCATGCTTAATTGCTGAGGTGTTTATGTCGCACGATAATGATTTTTAAACGCTTAAACCTTAACCCCCAAAAAAATTCAAGAGAAATACATGAAAACAAACAACAAATGGATTATCAAACCGGGTATTCATGAAGACATATATACCGATCGAGATCATCATTTAAACTATTTCTATAATGCAGCCCTTCGTACCGCCACACGACGAGCATCATCAACAGTTCTGCTTGGCCAGCGCAGAATGGGAAAAACAGAAATTTTTAAGCGCGTGGTCAATCGACTTTTTTTTGAACAGGATCCAAGAGATCCCATGGCTGTTGTGCCGGTTTTTTACAGTTTTCCAGATGGCCCTCTGGATACGAATGAATTCGCCAAGCAATATATAGAAAATTTTATTCGGTATTATATTGCTTTTTATACATCACAACCCGAAATAATTATAAAAAAAATTGAGGGAGATCATCTTTTGGATGTTATGAAGCAGTCCAGAAAGTTATTCCCTTTTACAAAAACATTCGACACCATATTGATGTGGCATGATGCCATTGTCAGGCGCAAAGAACCTGTATGTCATGCACTTGCACTGGAAGTGCCACGCAAAGTTTCTGACATTGATGATACCTCAATCGCTGTGTTTATTGATGAATTCCAAAATACCCGCCTCCCCCAATATAACTTTGAAATTGTCGGGTTCATGCAAGAAGCTGTCGAATCCTACACCTGTCCACACTTTGTTACTGGCTCGGCAATGAGTATTTTGACCAAAGAACTGATTGGCAGAGGTTCCTTATATGGGAGATTTCGCGCAGAAAAAATTCGGCCCATGACCCATTTTTGGGGAGCAACACTGGCCAGAAAAGCAGCGGCGTATTTTAATATTCAAATTTCTGAAGAAATGTCTGTTATGGTATCCAATCGATGTGGCGGCAATCCATTTTATATCAATGCTGTTGTTCAACAAGCCCATATGCTGAATAAACCTTTATTGGATGAATCCATTATAAACGAAGTTCTCGCTGTTGACTTATCCGGCGGTTTCATTTGGGGAGAATTGGTAGACCAGGTGAACCGGTGGATCACCCGAATTAATGATCAAAATATTACGAAATGGGTGTTATATTTATCTGCTTTGGATGAAAACACCGATGAAAAACGACGCGGCGAGCTGAAACTTGAAAATATTCAAAAAACCATTGCTGAGCATGAAGGCACAATGGTCCCAATTGATGAAATTTTTGATGTTTTAGTCAAGCTATCTCGTGGCGATCTGGTTGAATATTTGGAATTTGGACGCTGGTTTCGACGCGTGGATGATCCCATTCTCATTGAATTTCTTAAGGTCTGGGGGCAGTCGGAAGTTAAAGGGGGAAAAGAGGATGAGGTGCAATCGAATTTACGTATCCAGTATTCTAAATTAAAAAAGCGAGTGGATGATCATAAAGGCTATCTGGCTGAAATTTATATGAGCCAGATTCTTTGGAACGCCCAGCAAAAAACACTTTCCGGAAAGTGGTTTCATTCTGATGAAGATATTGAGATGCCCCACCTATTTTCGTTTGTGGAAAACAGATATCGCCTGAAATCGGGTCAAGGAAAAGAAATTGATGTTATCGGAGCAGCAGGGCCTGAAATATGGGTTTGTCAAAGCAAATGGCTGATTGGAAAGAAAGTGGGTACTGGTATTTTACAACAGCTTCAAGATCAAGCGGATGCTGTCATGGAAGATATGGAACCCCTTTGTATTCGCATGTGGCTCTTTGCCCATGATGGACTCACTCAGTCAGCAGAAGCTTATGCAAGGGAACATCAAATTTTATGGTCTACACGTAATGAAATGGATCAATTGTTGGACCATTTAGGTTTGAGAAAATTGCCTGATATATAAGACATCATTTATTTTGCGAGGAATATATCTGATTACCTGTAAAAATTGGGGACGTCTATGATTTCATGCTTTTCTTTCAAAGTTTCAACCTTTTACAGGAAAATCTCAATGCATTAGATAAAAGCATAAAATCATAGACGTCCCCATTTTTTACTTGGTTGGATTTCGATTACTACGATCTACCCGAAAAGTTATGATCGCTTACTTAAAAGTAAGTTAAGGAATGCTCTGAAAATAACTTCCTCATTATTGATATTGTTCGTTTTGAGGTAATTGGACTGTAGAGACGTAGCATGATACGTCTCTACACGACCTTATTTTTTTGACAGAGATAATGTTTTTTGTTAATGTAATCCGCAAAGATAATACCTGACTGAGACAGTTTATTCATCAGTTGTTTGTTCCATTGCAACAGATGCTTCGGGCAGATAAAAAATGATGACATCGCAAAATGTATGACTGTAGAATATTTAGTTCTCTACTAAGGAATACTCTAAAATGAAACGCCTCAATGAATAATTGTTCATGCTTAATTGCTGAGGTGTTTATGTCGCACGATAATGATTTTTAAACGCTTAAACCTTAACCCCCAAAAAAATTCAAGAGAAATACATGAAAACAAACAACAAATGGATTATCAAACCGGGTATTCATGAAGACATATATACCGATCGAGATCATCATTTAAACTATTTCTATAATGCAGCCCTTCGTACCGCCACACGACGAGCATCATCAACAGTTCTGCTTGGCCAGCGCAGAATGGGAAAAACAGAAATTTTTAAGCGCGTGGTCAATCGACTTTTTTTTGAACAGGATCCAAGAGATCCCATGGCTGTTGTGCCGGTTTTTTACAGTTTTCCAGATGGCCCTCTGGATACGAATGAATTCGCCAAGCAATATATAGAAAATTTTATTCGGTATTATATTGCTTTTTATACATCACAACCCGAAATAATTATAAAAAAAATTGAGGGAGATCATCTTTTGGATGTTATGAAGCAGTCCAGAAAGTTATTCCCTTTTACAAAAACATTCGACACCATATTGATGTGGCATGATGCCATTGTCAGGCGCAAAGAACCTGTATGTCATGCACTTGCACTGGAAGTGCCACGCAAAGTTTCTGACATTGATGATACCTCAATCGCTGTGTTTATTGATGAATTCCAAAATACCCGCCTCCCCCAATATAACTTTGAAATTGTCGGGTTCATGCAAGAAGCTGTCGAATCCTACACCTGTCCACACTTTGTTACTGGCTCGGCAATGAGTATTTTGACCAAAGAACTGATTGGCAGAGGTTCCTTATATGGGAGATTTCGCGCAGAAAAAATTCGGCCCATGACCCATTTTTGGGGAGCAACACTGGCCAGAAAAGCAGCGGCGTATTTTAATATTCAAATTTCTGAAGAAATGTCTGTTATGGTATCCAATCGATGTGGCGGCAATCCATTTTATATCAATGCTGTTGTTCAACAAGCCCATATGCTGAATAAACCTTTATTGGATGAATCCATTATAAACGAAGTTCTCGCTGTTGACTTATCCGGCGGTTTCATTTGGGGAGAATTGGTAGACCAGGTGAACCGGTGGATCACCCGAATTAATGATCAAAATATTACGAAATGGGTGTTATATTTATCTGCTTTGGATGAAAACACCGATGAAAAACGACGCGGCGAGCTGAAACTTGAAAATATTCAAAAAACCATTGCTGAGCATGAAGGCACAATGGTCCCAATTGATGAAATTTTTGATGTTTTAGTCAAGCTATCTCGTGGCGATCTGGTTGAATATTTGGAATTTGGACGCTGGTTTCGACGCGTGGATGATCCCATTCTCATTGAATTTCTTAAGGTCTGGGGGCAGTCGGAAGTTAAAGGGGGAAAAGAGGATGAGGTGCAATCGAATTTACGTATCCAGTATTCTAAATTAAAAAAGCGAGTGGATGATCATAAAGGCTATCTGGCTGAAATTTATATGAGCCAGATTCTTTGGAACGCCCAGCAAAAAACACTTTCCGGAAAGTGGTTTCATTCTGATGAAGATATTGAGATGCCCCACCTATTTTCGTTTGTGGAAAACAGATATCGCCTGAAATCGGGTCAAGGAAAAGAAATTGATGTTATCGGAGCAGCAGGGCCTGAAATATGGGTTTGTCAAAGCAAATGGCTGATTGGAAAGAAAGTGGGTACTGGTATTTTACAACAGCTTCAAGATCAAGCGGATGCTGTCATGGAAGATATGGAACCCCTTTGTATTCGCATGTGGCTCTTTGCCCATGATGGACTCACTCAGTCAGCAGAAGCTTATGCAAGGGAACATCAAATTTTATGGTCTACACGTAATGAAATGGATCAATTGTTGGACCATTTAGGTTTGAGAAAATTGCCTGATATATAAGACATCATTTATTTTGCGAGGAATATATCTGATTACCTGTATGATTCAGCAGTTTTCTAAGCGTATAACGATATAATATTTGACTTGCAGGCTTAATTTCTATATTATTTAGCGCATAAAATATTTATTAAGGTTAAACAAATGGAAGTTCAATTTTATGGCAGAAAACATGAATTGTCGGTTTTAAGAGAAGATAACTGGCGTAATAAAAGTATGCTTTCAGCAATTTATGGCCGGCGTAGAGTCGGTAAAACAGCATTAGTGGAATTTGCTTATAAAAATGATCTATTATGGAAATTTGATGGTATTGAAAATGCGAAAACAGCAACTCAAATACAATTTTTTTTAAAACAGTTGGCACACTATAGCTGTCCTGATGTTGACCTTTTTGCATCTGACTGGGATGAAGCATTTACGTTACTTAATAATCAGATTTTATCTATTGAAAAAAATTTTTCGAAAAAACTTGTCATTTTTTTTGATGAATTTCAATGGATGTGTGAAATGAAAGGTAAATTGGTATCTATTTTTAAGTATCATTGGGACAATTATTTATCTAAACATCCTAAATGCATATTTATACTGTGTGGGTCTGTTTCGTCATTTATTGTAAAAAAAGTCATTCAGTCCAACTCATTATATGGAAGGATTGACCTGGAAATTAATTTACAACCATTGAGTTTGACAGAAAGCCACTCTTTTTTTAAAAATACGATTTCTGAAAAAAATTTTATTGAAACATATATGGTGTTTGGCGGTATTCCACAATACTTGCTGGAATTAAATCCAAGGATGTCTTTAATGCAAAATTTAAATGAATATGCATTTAAACCCACTGGATTCTTTTTTAATGAGTTCAATCGTTTATTTATTAGTCATTTTGCAAGCAATACAATATATGAAAAAATACTGAAAAATTTATCTAAAGGTAAACTATATATTTCTGAGTTAGCAAAAAAATGCAATGTATCATCGGGTGGCAATTTTACTGAGCGTTTGCACGACACTGAGTTAGCAGGATTTATCAGTAAACAGATACCTGTTGATAAGGAAGATGATAGTCGCTTGATCAAATTTTGTATAAACGATGAATTTTTACATTTTTATTTTAGATTTATAGCCCCAAATTCTTCTAAAATAGTCAATGGTCATTTTTCCTTTAATCGTTTATTAAAAATAAGGGACTATAATCAATGGCAAGGGCTTGCCTTTGAACGTTTATGTCAGAAACACTCAAAACAAATAGCTGAATATCAACGTTTTTCAGCAGTAGACTATAAAGCGGGGTCATGGTTTAAAAGGGCCAATTATTTACGAGGTGCTCAGGTTGATCTTGTATTTGTAAGAGCTGATAAAATTTTAACTGCTTGTGAGATCAAGTATTCTTCAAATCTAAAACCCGCATCCATTATTAATGCATTTGAGCAAAAATGCAAGGCACTTCAACAATCATTTCCTATGTATGCTATTGAAAAAGTCTTGATTCTTGGTAAGACAGGCACCAAAAATTTAAATTTAAAAAGCTATTTTGATCATATTTTAATGGCGAATGAGTTGTTTGACTGTTATAACGCGCACGGCGATGAAAATTTCGGCAGCTTTTAATCTGAGCCGCGCGCGTTAGCAAGCGGGACTGTACTTGAAGCAAATAACAAACAGGCTTTCCGAAGCCGCACAAAAGTTAGGCTTATCTAAAATTTGCCCGAAGGGCACTATGTTCATGTATCGGAAAAATAAAAATTCGATAGATATCATTATTCAATATTTGTTGATTCGTTTCTGAACCATGATTACACTGAAGAAGATGAATAAGATGAATTTAAAGTGTCTTTAAGTAAGCGGTCATAAGTTTTCGGGTATAAAAAAGTATTCGCAGGGTATGACAAAAAATAATCGTCAAATAAAAATGTGCAATCTCGGCAATTGCAAGAACAGCGTAGGGCTAAAGCCCAACGCT
>Ga0272440_1000302_pt1 | contig 41477 bp, 67 predicted proteins | sample SSMMMBAug17_FD_192440 | JGI IMG/M metagenome (GOLD analysis project Ga0272440, IMG submission 192440) | Marine sediment archaeal communities from Little Sippewissett salt marsh, Falmouth, MA, United States - SSM-MMB-Aug17 | ecosystem: Environmental > Aquatic > Marine > Wetlands > Sediment ...
TATCTAAGTCAATCTCAGGCATCCGCGCCTTTTCCTCCGCATCCAACTGCTCGAGTTCCTCGTCTGCGTTTTCAACAAAGTCTGCGAATTCCTCGATAAGTGTTTTGCGTGAAATACGCCCATCAAGTTTCTCGAATATTTCCGCATTCTCCATATCGCGGCCCGGTTCGTTGCGGCTCATCACAATATCCACCGCATCCGTTTCCTTATCCTGAATAGTAGAAATCTCGTTGATTAACTCGATCCGCTTCTCAAGCCCCTTCCTGAAATAGGCCTCTTTGGTAGCCGCCACAAACTCGAAATCATAGAGCGCCTTAGAGATTGCAACACCGGATAGTTGGTCGCCTGTTTTTGACTCAAGGAAATTGGGGACGTGCGATTGCTTGTGTATCTCGTCTTTAATCCATTCCGACATAAACTTGATATATTCGTGCGGAATTTCTTTAGTAAGGAAGTCAATCTGCGCATTCTCATCAAGCCCCATAAAGGCGCGAATATCCCTTAGATTGTCCGCCTCCTCGGATGACATGGAATAGCCGCGCATCACAAGGTACGCAAAACAAAAGCGGCTAAATTCGTTCATCGAGTCTGTCATCAACACGTCATAGGCGTCTATCAAATCACGTACTGACTCAAAATCCCCTATCATTTCCTCGTTGTTTTGATAAACGACTATGGGCACTTGTTTGTAAAAGTGCGCTTCCGCTCCGTCCAATTCATACGTCGATGCTGATTCTTTTTTAATCCAGTGCTCTATCTCGTCGGGATAATAAATATATACATGCTTATCGTCGCCTCTCATATAGTGGCGCATACAAGCTATCAATTCGGGCTCTATAGAATAATCCCATATCGGTATCATCTGTGCCGCCGGCGCCTTTGAAAACCTCGGGACCGCCTCTTTGCTGTCTACATAGTGGATTTCAAAACCTATGCCCTGTACCGATGTCTGTTTACCCAACTGTGATGTTTCTATCGGCTCATGGTTGAATTTAAATATATCCTCGAGCACCGCCCCGTACTTTTCATTTTCGGTGGTGTAGGTGATAAGCCCAGGCTGATACATATAGCCAACTACGGTTTGAATTATTTTCCTGGCATAGCTAATAGTTATGACACCGCTTTTAACGTCCCGGGCCTGTAGCCGATTTATGATATACTGATTGTTGCCCTTGTAATATTCTAAGTTGTCTTTATATCGTTTCTGGTTTTTTGCAACGTCCGCATTTTGCTCTAAAAGGTTTTCTATATCTTGTTTTGAAAGGCGTTTGTCGCCCAATTCCATTTGAATCATGGTCTAATTCTATGTCCTACACCATCGGGGTATCGCGCCGCCCGGTGTTTGTTTTTATTGAACGTGTTGACAAGCGCCCTATCGTGTTCTTCAAATGCCCTCATATACTCGGCCTGTTTTAGCGCTTCCAATTCCTCTGAGGTTTTCCCCTTGAAAAGATCATCTATATTATCGTTCATATTTCTGTATACCCCACTGATCCCGGATTATGGTCTAATTCCATAACAAGGTAACGCAGCGCGTCCATGGCGTGGTCATTATCCTTAATAGGTTCCTCTTTTTCGTTGACGCCCTCTTTAACCTCAGCCCAACGATAAAGCCCAAACTCCCGGATAAGGTTTTTGCACCTACTACTGATAAACAATCGGGGGTATCCGTCCGGCTGTACAACAAGCCGCTCAGACACGCGCTGTATGCCCAAGGTGACGTCTTTCTTAGCTGCTTTGGTGTTTATACCATGTTCCCGTAATTCGGCCCGCTCCTGGGCGTCGTGATCGGCCACAGCCAACGATTCGTTACCATATCGTTTCACGTGCTCTTGATGGTATCCGATCAGCCTTTTAGCTTCATAGTGTTCATCGTAGATGTAAAGGCGCCCATCATGGTCTACCGCACCAAATAGACAAACAAAAGGATTAGTATAACCAAAGTCAATTGACCTATAGCGTGACCAAGCGCTCGGGATGGGGCGATCTTTGTAGATATGTACTGAATAATTGAATCCAGGATATACTATTCCCTCTGCCAGTACCCACTTGCCTAAAATGTAGCGGTCATAAAAGACCCCCGTATAGGTACTGGATACCTCGTCTATATACTCCTGTGTATTGACCGGATTGTCCGAAAGTATAAAATGCCAGTGTCCGGAGTTTAACTGGTCATTATCTATAAAATCAGTTTTGACATAGTGCGTCGGTACGTCCGGGTTGCAAGTCCAGAACTTAGGCCAGACCTGGCCATCGCCGCGGCAACGTGATATTGCCATCAAAACAAAATTGCGCGGGTGCTGTGTTACCTCGTCGGCCAACCACCCGTAGACGGTTTTGCCCTGAACACGGCCCCATGACCGCTCGTTATGAGCATCGGCACAAGCTATCTCTATGCCCTTGCTCAAAACCTGTATCCGCAGCGGTTGCCGGCGCACCTTTATGTCACCAGGATTAATCTTTTGTAAATCCCGGATCACATTGTCATAGAGCGATTCATGGGTTTTGCCACTCATTAGCAGCAAAGCCCCATCGGGGCAATCATAAATGTGCTTATACCACCTAAGTATCTGAGCGTAGGTCTTGCCGCTCGATACCGCCCCGGCTGCTATGTTAAAAGAATGCTTAGACTCTTTTAGGTATTCAATCTGCCTCTGGCTGAGGCCCATCTATCAATTCTCTAAGCATATCATAAACGGGGTTATCCTCTTGAAAGATAGTATGGTCAATCGCCTGTTTAGCTTTTCCGTCAAATCTATCAATTAAGTCCCGTATTGCTGGGCCGTCGTTATTTTCAAGCGCATTAATTATGTAGGCATGCACTAATTTTTCGGCATATGTTTTTTCATCCCCTTCGGGGGTTTCCTCAAGCTTGTCCCGAATAATAGATACAATACTAAATTTAGGACGACCATTCGGATTGCCTGTATGACCCGGCAACCATCGGCCCTGTTCATCCCTTCCGTCTAAGCTCATATTGGTTGTCTACACTGTTCTTTATTACCTTGCCCATCATTTCCGCATAGTTATAGGGGAATGTATGAACAAGGGTCCATTGCCCATCTATTTTGACAAGCTTAGGCTGCATTATGTAAAGTGTAAAAGGGTCCATTATTTACCGCTATATCGGGAAAATACTACCAAAACAGGATGTTTCGATCCAATTATATCAAATTTCCGCTGGGTTTACCGCTATCACGGAAATAAAAAGGCCCCCGGGCTGCAGTTCCCGTAGGGCCACACTAAAGGTTTTAACTTTCAAAAAGGGAGTCCCGCCCCGGTGCATAGCCGGACTAATCAACGGGACTCCCTACCGTACGGCCGCTGTCACCGTGCCCGGTGCAGCATCTAACTATAGGCCGGGGTTTCTGTGCGCCAGCATTAGGCACCCTTATCCGGCCGGGGGAATCCTACTAACCGTACTTGACAGCTTTCAGATTCAGTTACAAATCTAACATATCCCCTGCCCCTTGTCAAATAAAGCGGCCCTATTATGGCGGGGCCGCGTCGCCGAAAAAAGAACCGCCGAACAGCGGCCCTTAGAAGGGGGAAGGGAGGAAACTAATCGTTCGTGCTGTAAGTGCACCTAACTTTTGGTATATATAAAAAGCACTATACCTCTCACTATACTATAACGTATGTTTAGGTCACTTTTTCGACACAATTTTTTTTAGTGTTCTTTCAACGCGCTTATAGGATGCTGTGCGGGTATAATACTTTTTTTTTGTTCGCCAATATCGTTTTTCGCGGTCCATGCAGTTGCGCATAGCCCGCACACCCTCGGCCAAGTAAAACTCATCGGTCTTACCCGATTCAGCCTCAACGATCCGCATCCATGCCTCTTGTAGTAAATCCTCGCACAACTCGGGGCACCGGCTCATGGCCTTGCACACATCAACCAGGTGTTGGCGTAGGGGGATGTTGTTATGTATTTGTATAAATTCTTCGGCGTTCATTTGAATAGCGCCATTTTGTTAATTCGCTTATTAGCTATATCTATGTATTCTTGATTCAATTCTATTCCTAAATATCTGCGGTTCAGCTTTAACGACACCAAGGCGGTTGTGCCTGAGCCCATGAACGGGTCAAGCACAAGGCCGGGGGTGGTGTCGGCGTCACAGTCACAGGATGGTTGCCAGCCGATGGTAATTTTTATCGATGCTTCACCAGCACGATTCACGGCTGTTGGCCCATGATCAGTATGCCCCATAGCCAAGGCTCTTCGCGCTCCAGGTTGTCGTGTCCCATTATTTCTACTTTCCACCACCCGCACCCACGGTTTGCCGCACTCTGAGCAGTAGCCTTTCTCTGATGTACCCGCCCGGATGCACGGCTCTATCAGCTTTTCGGGGAAGGTTGCAAAGTGCGCCTCGGGGAACGGCTGTGTAGCCACAGTCCAGACAGTGCGCTTGTTGCGGCCATTCATAGAGTCATCTTTTGACCATTTACCGAGAGTACCGGTTTGATTCTGGCCTAAGATTTCTTGCTTTTTCCCCGGATTTATATTGGGGCTCCCATGACTATTATCACTTCCCGGCTCCCGCACCGCATCGGCATCGTAAAAATATTTCGGCTGCTTGCTCATCAGGAAAATGTATTCATGCGCCTTTGTCGGCCGGTCGGTTACGCTTTCGGGCATGGGGTTGGGTTTTGCCCATATGATGTCAGAACGGAGATACCAGCCGTCAGCCTGTAGTGCGAATGCAAGCCGCCACGGTTGGCCGATTAGGTCTTTGGGTTTTAGGCCGTCAATTATTTTTGTTTTTCCCGTTCGTTTTTCTTGCTTTTTATCACCCGCCCCATGCCCCCAACGTTCATTAAATCCCTTATTAGTTTGCGGGCCGCTGCCATTATACCCATCCCCCATATTCAGCCACAGCGTACCCTCGGGTTTCAGCACCCGGCGCACCTCCCGGAACACGGCTGTCATTTTGTCGATGTATTCATCCAGGGTAGGCTCAAGGCCGAACTGTCCGTCTATGCCGTAATCTCTCAAACCCCAATACGGCGGCGATGTCACAACACAATCAATCAGGCCATCGGGTAGCGTTTTCAAAACCTTTAGCACATCGCCCTGGATTATCTTATTCACTTGGCATATTCCCATCTATCCATATCATCGGCTATCCATTCATTTCCGTGATATTGCCAGTATAACACGCCGTTCTTGTTTCGCAGCCTTGCGCCGGCCAAAGTAATGCGTAGTCGTTTCAGCTTTACAACGCATAGTCTGCGGCCGTCTGGTTTAGCGTCTTTTAGTTTCATTTAGCCGACACTATCCAAAAACACCCAATAAATCACTTTATCAAGTTCTGTAGTTTTAAACCTATAGCCGCACCTTGGACACTTCATATCAGCATGGTCCCGAAAGGGCCAAAACCAAACAAATCACAAAACTCACCACCAACAAAACTGCTAACATAGTCAAAATAACCATGCCCCATATTTCTATTTTATCCACCATTCACGCTCCTTCTGAATATCAGGGGTTGCCTTGCCTTGCCTTGCCCAGCCCAGCCTCGCCGCGCCACGCACTGCCGTGCCACGCCGGGCCACTAACATTCAATCAATTTTTCTTTTGTATATTCCATATCGTGGAGGTCGTATCGCCATGCATATTCACCATCTTCACAATCAAAAGACAGGATACCTATATCAATTGTTCCCGTCATTAGCCGCGCCCCAAACTTTGTACCCGGTCCCTGCAATGCGGGGGTTGTAATAATAAGGCTCGTGGCATCCCCCGAATAGGTAAAATAGTGCACATGGGACCGGATGACAACATCGGCCATTGGTTGTAATTTGCGAATTGACCATAGAATGTTCCAAAGTCTATCACGCGCTGGTCCGGTGTTGCGGCCATGGGGGATTATTGACGAGCTGACTTTGTGTTTGCAATCAAACGTCACTCCACCAACATTGAGGAAAGGATGGTCATGCACTTCCCCGCCAACCTCGCGGGCAAGCGTTTTTTCCCAATCAGTATCGCGGCCAGTATGATAGGCTGTACCATAGGACAATACAATTTTTTTAGCCCTTGCCTCAGTAATACACTTAGCCGCTATCACAACCTGGTCGTCTGGATCGGAAAGAATTAACTCTGTCCCACCTGACTTGTCACCCTTCCCGTCTACAGCATCACCGTTCACCAAAAGCACATCTATAGGTTGAAGGCTTTCGATTGTTTCTTTGTACCAGTTCCACATTTTACGCCTTAGTACGGAACACTTTAGCTGTTCATCCAGTGCGGAATCCTGGCAATCAATTTCCGCATCATCGGGGGTAAGCCCCGTTCTGTGTCCACAGTGTAAATCAGATATTACAACTAATCGTTTCACATTTATCCCCTTCTAAATTGATAGCCTTGCATTGCCTTGCCTCGCCCGTCCTTGCCGCGCATTGCCAGGCCTCGCCATGCCGAGCCCCTATTTCTTAACGTCCCATAAGGTGACGTCAAACTTGCCATACATGCCCCGGAATGTTCCAAGGCCGAGCGCAATTCCACCCTTGCGAATTAAATCCTCCAATAGCTTAATGCTGATATCGTCATTCTCGATAAACTGAATTTCAAAGTTTAATTCCCACGGTGTATTGAGTGTCGGGCGTTCTTTCGGGTTGGGAATGCCCTTTGCAAGCCGGGCAACCCGCTTATCAAGGTAAATCTGTTCATTCCACCCGCTAAATACCACCGGCTCCCCGTTGGCGGTAAAAGGAATATGAAACGGTGACACCGACACAAAGCTAAGCATTGCGGCGCATACGTTTTTATACTCCCGCATATCAAGTAGACGCTTTGGGGTGCTTGTAGTATTCTGTGCTGACAGGAAAGACATTATGTTTATGCTTGGCATAATCAGACTTTTCCCGTCTTGCGCAAAATACATCTTGTCCTCGGGGCTCAATCCCGTTTTGTTGTCGCCCGCGTATCTGTCGAACATAATTGGCATAATCCCATCGAGTCCCACCTCGATTCTCACAGTTTCCCTCATGTATTTCCTCCAAGAGTTGACTTTTTGTGAATGGCAGTTTACTAACAGTAACTTTGCGCCTTATCATCTTCATATCAACTCCAAATTAAAGCCTCGCCTTTCCTCGCCGAGCCAATCCCCGCCGTGCAGAGCCATGCGGAGCCCAGCCCTGTCTTTACTTACCATGTAAAAGCCCCTTGTCAACTAAATACTCAGCGGTCTTGTGTAGCTCGTCTATGCTGATACCGCTTACCTCTGACAGATATAATAAATCTGAATCATCATTTAACAGCCAGCGGGCCGCGTCTAAATTACAATCTATCCCCCGCTTTGAAAAACACGGCTCACCGTTCATCTTGACAGGCCGATAGTACTTGTTCATTTCCCAAGTCTGGCATATTTCGTACAGCTTGTCAATCGTCCGCTGTATCGCCCGGAAGGATATGAAATCTTTGTTATCAAGCGATGTATGATATTCCGGGTACTCCCCCGGAGGGCAGGTCATTATAGTCCCCATGGGTTTATACCAATGCCGCTCATCCGCTCCCCTGTGCGGGTAAAAATCCCTTACCTCTGATTCTAATACATATTCTGCTACATCATTAAACATAGACCAGAGATTAGACCGCTTATAGACAAAGGGCTTGTCAACACCGCAACACGTTACCTCATACCCGCCCTTCACTTTAGTCATGTCCTGGGTTGCCATGTAAGTGATACTCCCTATAGTTTCGGGTACAAATACAATCCTGTATGAATAGCGGCGCGGTGCGCTGCGTAATAGACGTGCTAAGAATATCAGCGCAAGCGGCCCGCTCAATTCGTTATTGGCCATTGACGGATGACAGGTATAGGTTGAAAACATTATTTCATCGTCTAATTCACCGGGGATCAGAATATGCGACATCGTTAACGATCCCTTCTTATACCCGGCGTCAATAAACACCTGATAGGTGCCGTCGGTCATCTTTTGCTTTTGGTAATCAGATATACAGAAACCCCAATCCTTCTCGTAATATGCTGTTTTATAGGGAATAACTGTAGGCTGTTCGGGTATAGAGTGCAGGTGCTTTTGTAGTATTTCTGCCGGTTCATACACACAGTGCGGGAGCGATCCGCTCACTATGTGCAGATTGTTTTCTGAGGCGTCGATTATAGTATGCCCGGCCCTGTCTTTAATCCACGCCTCTTTGAAATACCATTCATCCGGTACAGTCCAGTCAAAAACCGCTGTCCCCGATGGTATCTCTATCGTTTCAAGCGGTGTTATTTCTGACAACAAGCGGTGTGTTTCCCGCACCCCATCTCCGGTAATCGAGCGCATAATAGGAAATAGTTTATCAAATAACGTTTCAATCTCAGTGTATTTGTCTTTGTGCAGATTGCGGCCGTTGTTAAATAAAATGTCTTTCTTGATTATATGCGCCGCACTATCTAAGCATATAATCGTGTGTTGTATTCCGTGTATTTCTTTAAGCCCGGCTGCACCCTCGTCCTCTAATAATTGGCCTACCGTGTTTAGGTCACTCTCAACCCCATCCTCTAATCGGCGCACATAAAGGCTGGTGTCCTGAAATGTTTTTTCATATCTATACTTAGCCTTATAGACCGATTCCACAAAATGGGCATAGGTAAATGAGTGCTGATAATCAACATCGATCAATAACATGAAATCTATGGGGGCAAAGCAGTTGTATTGATAATCCGGCCTTTGGTTAACAAACCAGTCTTTTTGCTTCCCCCAAACCGCAAAGGAATAGATATAGTGCTGCGTCCGCATAAAGTCTGGCCGTTTTAAAGCGGCGGCCGACAGGCTCCCGGTCTGTGACGGCGTTTTATGAATATCAAACTCCGCACCGTCACAATAATCCATATTGTAGGTGGGAAATAATAGCGTACCATCCGGCCCGACTATTTCTTGGTACATATCAATCAAACTATCTAAATCATGCCCAGCATACAGGAGCTTGGATACGTCGGAGGCGACAAGTAAAATCATCTTAACCTTTTAAACCTTTCGGTATGCAACCTCTCCACATATTCTATACGCATCGGTGTATGGAATTTGCCTATTTTATGACGGACATACGTTTTGATACGTTTTTCGCTTACATTTCCCACCACCTTTGCAATCACTACCTGACCAAGTATAGGATTTGGCTCACCCTTCACCGTCACATCTTTAATGCCTGGAATTTCCAAGATGCAACTTTCTACATCAATCGGCGATACCTTATACCCGCCAACATTTATGATGTCGGAATCACGTCCGCGGAAACGAATATAGCCGTTCTTTTCATCCACTAAGTCCCCTGTATCATACCATCCGTCTTTAAACGGAGAGGGGGCGTTTAGGTATCCTACCATAGATGTTTTACTCTTTATCCACAACCGTCCGTTAACTATTCGGTGTTCGTCCCCTATCTTTAACCAAAGCCCCTCGCCTGATTTAGTCCGCATTATCCCGAGTTCTGATAATCCATAGGTTTGCTTTAGTTTTACATCTGGCAGTGCTTTACTTAACGCCTTTAGCGTGGCCGGCGGCATCGGTTCGGTTCCGTAGGTGATTAGCTTTAGACTGGAAAGGTCATGTTCTTTATACGCACCGCTCAAAAGCATAAGATTAAGGAATGACGGTGTAGAGGGGAGCAGTTCGGCCTTGTTCTCAGCAATAGCCCTACACACCCCGCCGGGGCTGCGGTCTGAAATATAGATAGGCGTTCCGTTTCTAAGGGTGTAAAATAGTGTATTCCAGCCGCCGATATGATCGAACAACAGAAACATAATGGTGCGGAAAGATTTACCAGGATAATCAAACTTAGATATGAACCTTGTATAGTCGTGCAGCGCCGCCTTGGGCGGTCCGGTTGTACCAGACGAGAAAAGCACAAACCCGCCTTTCACTTCTTTGTATAGCGGGTTCACAGCTTTCATGCCTGTAAACGTAAACTTGTTTTCTGCTATATCATATAAAGATTCAATCTGTGCCGCTTCAACGCGGGGCTTTATGTCTTTCACCTGATTGGCGATCGGCACCACCACGTCCCCAGCTTCCAAGAAATCCAAAAGCACGTTTACGCTCTTTTGTGTGAAGTCTGATTGAATACCTATAACACTCATACTCCCCCCAAATATATAACCTGTCCAGTCACAAAATAGCTTTCAGGTCTTATCAGCCAATCAACTATATTGATTATATCATCCACAAGGCCGGGCCGCTTAATAGCCTGCATCCCAATAACTTTTTCCAGTTTGTCCTCGGGGACGTTTTTGATTAAATCTGTATATATCGGATTGGGGCCGATACAGTTTACTTTTATCCCCCATGGGCTAAGCTCTTTAGCGATAATTTTGGTAAAGGTTTCCACAGCCGCCTTGGATGCGGCATAAACCGCCTCACCCTCGAGCGCCAACGGTACGGCCACCGATGAAAAGTTTATTATCCTCGGACAACTGGACCCCTTTAATAGCCTGGCCGCTTGTTGACAGACGTTGAAGGTTCCCAAAAAATTGGTCGCCATAATATCACGGGCTTTGTCCGGGGACATAAGCAGAAAATGATTCATAGACGCTATACCGGCGCAGTTGATGACAACATCTAAAGAGTGTACGCTTTCAAGGAAAAACTCAACACTATCGGGTTGTGTAACGTTACATGCGGTTGACCTGCTGGCCCGGAATACATCATGTCCGATAGTTTCATAATGCGTAGCCAACCTGGCCCCGATCCCCCGGCTTGCGCCTGTGATTAGAAAACGCATAGTTCCACCAAAAAAGTGGCCAGCGTTCCTACTGTTCTAAATGGACTATCGGTGCGTGAATACGTCTTGTCCGTAACGATAGGCATTTGCTTGCCGGTCTTTTCCTCTATTTTCTGTTCAACCAACAGGATAAAGCTCACAAAATTAATGCTTTCGATATTAGAGAAATCATAAAGGATGGTATCCTCTGTGATGTCTGACCAAATTTCACGCCCGACTATTTCGTTTGTTTCAAGCATAGCCTCTTTGATTAATTCAATCACTTCCGGCCCGCCTTTAAATCTATCAACGTTTCTACGTAAGAAAGGCCTGTGATTGGCTTCCAGAATTTATTACCGTTTAGATTCATTAGCTTGACCCAATTGCCAGAGGGAGATACTTCCAGTATCTTATATTCTGTTACTTCTTCCTCACGGTAAGCATATCTGCCGGACGTTTTTAACAATACTCGTTTCCCAACAAGATCAGTGATTTCCATTAGTTCTGCCCTCCCATGTCTTTTTGAAATGGTCAATAAACCTGTTTTCCGCATCCGTCCAATCTTCCGGGGTGTCGATTGGGAACACACTCTGCCAGTCTACAATAAACGGCGCCGCCTTTGGTGGGAATAAATTACCGTTCATCATAAGCCGCGGAATTGACATCCACCAGAACATTTCCGCGTGATGATAGGTATCAAACCATAGATTTGACGTTTTATCTTTTTGCCCTGGGAATACCATTCTCAATCTGCCGTCCTCGATTATCATGGCCCTCTGGAAATGCCACGGACTTCTGACAACGGGAATACAAACATCCGCTGCCTCTGCGATCATAGTATCGAGGGCAAGCCGTATATAATCACCTGAAATCATCGGAGCGGTAGCGTAAATCATACAACAGTTTTCAAAGTGGTGGTTTTGCTTCGATAGTTCAGCTAAGGTGAAGCGGACAACCTCATACATCGGCACATCGTCGTCCGCTAATTCTTTGGGCCGCATAAAGGGGATGTTTGCGCCGGCGGCCTTAGCCACATCGGCTATTTCCTGGTCCTCGGTTGACACAACTATTTCGTCAAAAACCCCGGAACCCTTAGCCGCCTGGATAGAGTAATTAATTATCGGCTGACCTAAAAACTCTTTAATGTTCTTATGCGGTATTCTTTGGCTACCGCCCCGGGCCGGAATGATTGCTATGTTCATAATTTCCTCACTATATCCATGTCCGGCACATCCGTTTGAGGTTTGGTAAACACAAACAACAGGCTTGACCAATATCTGCGCTTGTAATACTTTGTCCCCGGTAGCACGGTTGTGTGTCCATTATAGCGGACCGCCATTTTATACCAAAAATCCACCGCCTTGCTGCTGTAGTAACATTCGCCATGTACTATATCGAGATTCAAATAATCAAAAGCGCGGGTCAAGATACTGGCGACGGCGGCGGCACCTAAACCTTCACCCCGTCGGCGTGGTGCAATCAATACGCTGATTTCACCGCGGCGGTTCTCCCATTCAATATTCTCTATACCGCCGTAACCGACAAGGTTACTCCCCCGCCAAAAGCCCCAATACCTTGTTGACCCGCGCCTATCACAAATAACCTCACGGTAAAAATCTTGCTGCATTTCCTCAGTCAGCTCATAGGGGGTGCGCAACGTTTCCATTATATCGTTGCGCCATCCCCTGACCGTTTCCATGTCTTGATACGATAGCGGTTTAAAAATCATAATATCCCTTCCAATTGTTCGGGCGTCATGGCCCATGGTCCATTATCCAGCCCCTTTGAGTCTGGTAGTTTAAAATGTTTCTCGTATCGGGTGGGCTTGTATTTGTGGAAAAGCTCAAAGTTATCCGTATGGTCTGATATTCCTACAGATAAAAACCCACCAAATAGGGTTGCATACTTAACCCAATTAGCCGGGTACTCGGGCACACAACACAAGAAGTCTATATTGTCCGAAATCATAGACAACCTGAAATCCCAAGTGGTGAACGGAGAGGGGACCGACACAAGCGCCAAGACACTATTGGGTATCTTCGGCAACAATAGTTCATAGATCGATTGGCGGCAAGCTATCTTGACAAAAGGCACACTATAGTTATCGATCAGAAACTTTAGTGACGGTATATCAAATACACTGGCCGTTGTTTCATAGCCCATTTTTGCCGCCAACCTGTAGGCATAATCAAAAACGTCCCTATCAAGCGGGGTTACAGTTTTGCCCCCCGCTTTAGGGACGGTATTAAACAATTGCCATTTAATAACTATCCGGCGCTTGCCGGAATTTACGTTGTCCATTTCCTTTATCATCTTTAGCGCCTCGAGGCGCGAATTCTGACACGTTTCACCGGAACCGAAATCAAGTATTACCATTTACAACCACCTGCCATTCTCCGTCAATTTTCTTTCTCGTGACCCCGCGATATTTCAAGAATTTCCAAACTGTAGAATGGGCCATATTGTATTTTTTTGCTATTTCCTGAATAGAATTGCCATCATTTAGCAGTCCCATCATTTCTGAAAATCTTTTATTATAGACAGCGGATTTTCTATAGCCCCTTTCTGTTCGCTTAATCTCCCGCCGCAAAAATATAGAATTGACATTCTCGCGGGTGGTATTAAACACATTGGCTATATCGCCGTAATTCATACCGCTTTCCAATAATAGACACATGGCTAAAAATCGGCTGTCACACTTCTTTTGCCATGGGCGTGTATTTTGGTTCGGTCTGTTCTTTATCTCCGCAATTTTCGCCGCCTCTTTGTCCGTCCAGTTTATTTTCAGCTTCGGTGCATATTCTATTGTTGGCATACTCTTTTATATCCGATAATCTATCACTTGTCAACCGAAATGCTCATACGTCCTCCAACAAGGACTGAGCATCCTTGACATATCGTAGATTTGGGCCAAATGGATGCGTCCCCGCATACCCCTTCGCCATGGGTAGTGTCAGTTCCAGCGCCTCCCGCAGACACTCTACCTCGGCCTCAAGTTTGTTGATTTTTCCCAACCGTGCTTCAGCTAAGCCATTTAGTGCACGATTAGCTATCTCGTACCCCTTAACCTCGTCCTGTAGCTGCTCTACCTGTTCGATGAGCCAATCCATATCTTCGTCCACCGTTTTTGGGTGGAGATCGGTATAGATAAACGGCCCGTAACCCTCGTCCATCGTGTATCGTATTTTTATTTCCTCAAGGTTCATGATTCCTCCAACACGGCACGAGCTTTTCCCCCCAAATCCTGCGAAATTGGCGTATCGTCCAATCCGTAAGGGAAGAACTCACCATCTGCGTTCAGGGCGTCGGCTTCGGCGTCCCGATAAGTGGTTGTACAAGCATAGAATTGTAGTGCCTCCCGCAGCTTGGCGTTTTCGGTCAATAGCCAATCAAGCAATCGCCCCAAATCAGGCAGAGTATCGTGTTTGCCCGTAGCGTCTTGCCACAACTTGACGGCTTCGCCCATGCGCCTTTGCTGCATGTTGAACAGGGCGTTTAGTTCTTTGTTTTCGGCCTCAAGGCCGCTGTCCATTTCCATCATGTCAAGGTTGTACTGTGTCAGGGCGTTACGGGCTTCCTCCACCTCGGCCTGTAGCTCTGCCCTTCTCTCACACGCCTGTTTCTCGATAGCGTTGGCCCTTTCACGTTCGTAGGCTACCTCTTGCCGCAAATCGTCTACATCTCTGAGATACTGTGTGCGTTCTGCGGCCCAGTCGTCCATCAAAGCGGATGCAGGCCACTGGTCATCGAGCGTATCGCCGAGTTCGGCATAATCCTCAAAGGTCATCGGTCTGCCTCCATTATCCATTCCAATCGGGTGTTGATATTTAAATCCGAGAATGTAGACCGACACCCATTTGGACAATCCCCGGCAGCGAAAGCGGACGCTATCCCAACTTTGCTCTTTTTATCTTCTGGCACATGCTCTGCTCGGTTCAATTCAGCGCCACAATCCCCACACCGCAATATTGCCGTCCACATCACTTCTCCAACATCTCCTTTGCAATTTTCTTAATAGCATTCCGCACTCCAACCTGATAATATGTACCCTTAAGCAAGCGGTCTGTTTCATCACAAATCTTTATTTGCATGGCGAGGACGCATCCATTCCACAAATCTTTTTGCTGCTCTACCATTTCAAACCCATCAGTCATCGCTTTCCCCCAGTAGCCACTGGGCTATAGCTTGTACCCGTTCTCTTGTCTGGCTCCAAGTTCCAGCAAGCTCACCCAGTATCGCATCCCGCATTTCCTCTATTCCCTGCTTGCGGCCTTCGGCAGCGACGGTGCGGAGTATGGATTCAGCTTTTCTGTTCCAGCTTGGACTACCAGGAGCTAATTGTAGTTGCCATAGCCATTCATTTTTCTGTTTTTTAGTCATCGCTTTCCTCCAATAGCCGCTGGGCTATCTTGTCAACAAACACGTGACTATCGGTCAGTTCCCTTACCGCATCCCGCATTTCCTCTATGCCCTGTTTGCGGGCTTCGGTTATGAGTTGGGTTGTACACTTTACCCAATCATGCCGTTCTGGCTCATACCATAGGTCTGTTTCCTTGCACCATTCCTCAGCCTTTTTTTCTGCCCAGGTCATCGGTCTGCCTCCACTGGGTCGTAACGATTGAGTATCCTGTTCACATAGCACCACCCACACCACTCCCTCGGGTCATCCCCGATAAGCAGTTCACAGGGTTCATTAGTTGCCATTCCGTATTCACAGTGCCATCGTTTTCGAATTGTCCTGAGTGCTTCTAATAGCTGCTCCCGTTCCTCGGCCCAATCGTTGAGCATGTCCAGATTCGATTTTCCCAAGGCCAAACCAGACTGCCCTTTCGCATGGTAAGATATTGGAATAAGTCTCTTTTGCCATTCCTCAAACTTGTCGATTCTCTGTTCAGTCATCGCTTTCCTCCTTGACCGGTCCGCACCACTTGGCTAATTTGTAGTCACCTACGTAGTGGCCCAACACAGGATTAACGACGAGCCACGTTAGCTTTGTTTTCCCGCATTTAGTGCATGTGTATGTTTTCATATCTGTTCCTCCCACCAGCGGTTTGAGCGGATATCGTGCAATAGTCCGTCAAGATTAAACCAGCTATGTGTTACAGCGAATCCCGCCATATCTTGCCCAACCGTGCGTATCGCTTCCTCCATCCCCCGTTCGGCGATTTCGGTTATGAGTTGGGTTAGAAACTCCGGGAAAAAATCTTTGTGATAAGTAACATAGCGACACCCATCAGTTTCTTGTTCTGCTATACTAATAGCCTTTTTTTGTGCCCAGGTCATATTTCCCCCTGTCTGTTTATTGCGGTATGAATTTGTAGCAACCGTTGCCGCAAATCATCCCGCTCAGCTTTCACCCTCTGTATTTCCCGCCGTTGCCAACGGATAGACTGTCTTTGATGTACCAATAAGGCGCGGGTTTTTATTGACACATACTTGCCGTCATGGATCGCCTTGGCCCATCTACGGTTTGTAATAACTACAGCAATCAAGTACATGCCGACTATTACAAAACCAGAGGTTATAAAGATAACAGCAAGCGGCCAGTAATGAATAATCATATCAAGGAATCTGGTCATCTCCGCCCCCTTCCGCGGCTCAGCTTTCTGCGGTCAACCCATACAAGTTTACCCTCGCCCTCAAGGTGACGGGCCCGCTTTTTCACGGTTGTTTTGCTCGTACCTATTATATCAGCTATATCAGCCCATTGCAGAGCTGGGTTTTGCGCCGCCTTTATCAACAGCGGGTCTAAAGCGGGCCAATCGAAATATCGCCCACTTAGGTATCGGTTTGCTACGGCTTCCCTCATCGTGTCACGCCGCGTCCAAACAAGCCGTCCCTCGGTTTCAAGCTGTCTGCACCTGCGCTGCAATAATAGCATTTCGGTTTCAAGTACAGACTCTATCTCACACCATCCCATATTACAATCATTAAAGCAATCTATCAAAAGAGTGTCAAGCCTTTTATCGTATGTTTTTGATAGATGGCCTGGCTTAGTATCCGGCGGCAAGACCCGGTCCTTGGGACGCTGGCCCCACATCAGTTCGTATAGATTGGTAATGACTAAATGATCCGGCGGGGGGGCGGTTTTGTAACTCATTCCTTTTCCTCCTTACATCTTAGACAATAACCCGCTGTGTGCGTGTTATGATATCCACAACTTGTGCACAACCACCCCTCTTTCGGGAAAGGGTAGTCTAACTGTTTATAATTAAATTTAAGATTAAGATTAAGATACGATAGACTATCATAGTCTATAAAAGTATACACCCACTCGGGTGCAGCCTGTAGTGCTATCTCAATTCCGCGTTTTACGGTGTGTATTTTTGTCTTTTGGTGCTTGATGAAATTCTTGATAGCAACCCATCCATCCTGATACTTGATGCGCCCATCGGCTTCGAAGCGGTCCAGAATACGGCGTACCATGTCTTTTTCAAAACCAGTATCAAAGGATATTCTCCGGGGTGTGATTTCATAGACCCCGGCTATGTTGGTCAGTGGGTTGGTCAGTAGGTACAGAAACAATAGCTTTTCGGACGGGTCTAAACTTATGATATAGGTGTCATCCCAAAACTTAGTATTGACGTACCGTTCTTTTGCCATGTTTCAGCTATTTATCACATCTGTTAATCTTTGTCAATAGAAAAACCCCCGCCCGTCCGGGGGCCATGCGCGGTAAAGTGTTCAAGGCAAGAAACATTTTCGTAACCTTTCCTTGTCCAGTCCTAAAGCTACTACAAATGTGATCTCTTGCGCTGTGACGGGCCAGCGCTTTATCCGGCTTACCTCGTCTGAGGAATTACCGGCTTACTGGACGCGGCGGGACTTGAACCCGCGTCCCGACACAGCTATTACGCTTTTGTGTCGGTCGAACCTTCGCGCGCCCTTCATTACAAAACATCCCTACAGGCAACGTACTTCTTTAGCACCGTTAATTCATGTCGCCTGTACTCAGAATCGGTTATACCCATTTCTTGTAGGTAGTCTTTATACAAGACGCCCTCTAATCTTTCTAAGTACTCCATATCCACAAGTTTGTCAAGGTATCGGCTAAACTGTAGCTTCTGGTTGTGCGCCATATGGTGATGCTCTTTACATAGCAGTATCCCGTTGTGTATATCCCACCGCGGCACCCGCCATCTGCGCTTGATGATATGATGACACTCGACAAATGGATTGGAGCGCCCGCAGATAGCGCACCTATCAGACCACTTGCGCCGGACGGCCTTGCGCCACCAATGACCTAAATATGAATCACTTACTGCTTTTTTGCTCATTTAATGCCCCGTTAATCTTTCTTGTAAGGTATCTATTTTGATAGTTTTTCTCGGCGGTATGGGTGGCATAGGCGGAGGCATCGGCGGCATGGGCGGCATCGGCGGCGGCATGGGTGGCATAGGCGGAGGAATAGGCGGCATGGGCGGCATCGGCGGCGGCATAGGCGGCGGCATGGGTGGCATAGGCGGAGGCATCGGCGGCATGGGTGGCATAGGCGGCGGCATAGGTGGCATAGGCGGCATAGGCGGCATAGGCGGAGGAATAGGCGGCATGGGCGGCATCGGCGGCGGCATAGGCGGCGGCATGGGTGGCATAGGCGGCGGCATAGGCGGCATCGGCGGCATAGGCGGAGGAATAGGCGGCATGGGCGGCATCGGCGGCGGTTTTCACATCGTCAATCGTTGCATCACCCCTTAACCATCTACGCGCCGTATTTATCGCATCCCAGCTCCGCTTATCTTCCCACCCCGTTTTTTTCATGGCCCGTTCAGCGAAATGACAAACTGACCATAGAATGATCTTCTTTGCGTCAATCAAAGCCAAGCACTTACGATTCCGCCCAACCAACTTATCACCTTGTTCTACTACATCGCCCCATATCTCAACCTTTTCAAGCAGAAATTGCCCGGAATATTGTAGCGCGTCAATCAATCGCCGTGAACCGTGCAGCCCATTTTTACAGATGGTTATATCACCCTCAACAGAGTAGGTTTTACCTACTTCAACCTTGCGGCCATCACCGTGAGGCAATTTCCCATCTTCCGGCAAGAAATGCCACGCTTTAATTCTCTTTTCCATCTTCACTCCCCTCTGTTTTCCCCGTACCATTACAGTACGGACAATCAACAGGCTCTACCGCTTTGCTGCGGTAGCTATACTGATATAGCTCCCCGCTACCAAAACATTCCTCACAAACTACGTTGTCAGCCATTCTATCAACTCCCTTCCGAAATCCTCTCCGGGCTTTTCAATAGTCTTGTCCTGAAACCTGCTTGTTCTATCTTTACTGATAAACCCGATATGGTCAAGTGATAATTCCATTAACATATCAAATTCATATTCTATGCCCTTTCCAGCTTCGGGAGCAAGCCCTATCCGTTGCGGTTTCCCATCGTTTATCAACCACTCGGTTTTGCTGCGCATCGTAACTATGATATGACCAGGGAATCTAAGGATAGCACTAACCATCTTTTTTTGCTTTGGTGTGCCCTCTGACCACGCAGCCCACGTATTACCTTTATACTTGGACTTTGCCAGTCTGTCAACCTCCACCAGTAGATCATGCCATGAATGGGTAAGGCTATCTATGATAAGCACCCCGTAATCGGTGGCGCCGGCCATGTATTGAATCACGGCATCAATAGACTTGTCCTGTTCCATCTCCGCAACATCGAAATCAAACACATCCGCATACTTTGATGCGCTGCCGTGCTCGGTATCAATCAGCGCCACCTGCAGGCCCATCCCCTTGGCAATAGCTAAGGATGAATAAGTCTTGCCGCTACCGGCCGGCCCGTGGATAGCAAGTCTTAATCTACTATCCGCTTTTGTTGCTTTTTTGAATTCCATATTTATCCCCTTCTATCAAGTATAGTACTTCACCCACAAGGATTGAGGCCCCATCGTGGCGGGGCACATGATCAATCCATCCTTCGTCAATCTGTAAACCATCGGGACCGAATAGGCGCCATAAATAATGATTGAACACGTCATGCTTTTCCCCTGTGTTGTGGATCAGCAATTGATTGACTTGTTTCTGATTGACGTTGATAATTACCTGTATCATCCTAACCCCCTCGGTTTTGCGTTATAAGGATTTTCCCACGTTGGCGACCAGGCATCTTCTGTCCAGTAACAATTATCACCGTGACAATTGGGATTGCCGCAAAAACACTGATTCTCAAATAGCGGCAACATTATAGCATGCCCCCGGCCAACAATCAACTCGTCACAAGATTCACAATACAGATCAACCGACAGGTCGCACGGGTCAGTGTCATAAATAGGCCGCACTTCCCCCTCGTCTATGTTCTTATCCCGATACTCTGCATTCCAACACTCAGCGCACCATATACCCATCGGCACCCATTCATATGCGATTACTTTCATGATCAGCCAATCCTTTCCTCATTAGTTATGTAAAATCTAAAAGCGCCCACATCTTTTAAATCACGCCCCAACGGACTATTGCGGTATTTATTCTGTGCTTTTTCTATCGCTTCTTGTCTGGATTCAGCCGCAAATTTCCCGGCAGAATAAGTGCCGCTAAAATTACTTGCCCCAACCGTGTAGACTTTCATACAGCATCCTTTTGCGGCAAAGACAAAATACGGTTTTCTAAATCCATATGGATTTCAAATAGTATATCCTCTGACAAAATGTCAACAAGGTTTTGAAGCGGCCGTCCGACATCAGCCCTGGCCCCGGCATCGTATAACTCGAGGTCTGTAATCTCCACCTGCCCCTGGTCCACCACCTTGTATCGCCCAAAACAGGTAAACACAAAATCCCTTTCAGTCAACAATTCGTTTCCAAAACTACCATGGATCATTTTTTCGCCCCCTTCAATTTGTCCTCTAATTCCTCGATGCGCTCACACTGTTGATCAAACGCATCAAGCAATTCGTAATAGTTGTGCTGGCATCTTTCCAGCTTTACCTTTAGCTCCCCGATCTGCATGTACAGCGTCCGTTTACTTTCCCCCATTCTTACCCCTGCGGTTAAGCCGCCGCCATTTAACCGATGATAGCACAATTCCACCTACTATTGCAAGCACTATGTAAGCCAATATCCCGATAACGATTATTTTAATCCACATCAAGATTAGGTCCATAACTTCCCCAACCCCCGTAGAAAATGGCCGGAATGCGCGGAGGTAAACGCACCCCGGCCCAACATGTCAAATATTAAACGGTACGGCCTGGCTCAACAGGTCATACAAGCGGTCGCTCCGGTCCCCATGGTCATACAACCAGTTAAGTTTAATGACTTCCCCATCGGGATCGGTCTTTACCTTGCGCCTGACATCCCGCATCAATCGGGACCATTCCTTTTTATTGTGCATACTTTCTCTCCTGTTCCTCAGCGCAAGCCTTGCAAATCCCGTGACTCACAGAGTCGGCGTGATAGTTATCTGTGTTAATGATTAAAGCGCCGATTTCTGCTTTACACCATGCACACTTTACCGTTATTTGCGGCCCATAATCACCTGTATAAATTTCGTTCATACACTCCCCCTATCGTTTAAAGCCCGTCGGCTATCTTTCAAACGATCCGAAAATTGCAAACAAAAAAACTGCTATTAAGCAAATCAAAATCAAAATATCTTTTTCGCTCATGCTTTAAAAATCCCAGCTCATTTCTTTGATAACATCCCGGACAAACAGTTTAAAGCTGATTCCAAGCGCATCAAATTCATCGCCCAACCCGTAAGACTTATTGCAGAGAATTTCTTCTACGCCTTGGGCGGTGGCGCTTGCGCTTTCAGTACGCATAATTGCTGCTGTTTCGATAATTAGCTTATCTCTTTTTGTTTTTCGTTTATCGTTCATACTACTATTATAGCATATCCAGCGGAGAGCGCAAGGGGTAAAATGAAAAAAAGTGCAGAATTTGAGGTTTTTTTTCGAGAAGTAGTAAACGGGTGTGTAGTAAAAAGGTGGGAATGGGGCGGTTGCCCGCCCCTATGTTATCATTTTTAGATTGTCCACACTGAAGATACAACTGCCGTGCAAAGGTAGGCTATCGCCATGGTCTGCCGAGTTGTACCGAGCGCGGACTGTCAGAATGCGTGAGTTGTCCAAGCTATCAGCCACCGACAAATCGGCGCTTGACAGTACTATAGACTCTTGTGAAGTGGGTGAGGAAATGGCAACAGACGAGCGGCCGTTGACAATATTACCGTTAATATCGCCTAAATCCCAAACCGCCCAATTCGGCGCTATACCCGAGTCGTTTTCATCGCTGAATGACGCAATTATGATACCAGTGCCCTTTTCGGAAAAGGTAACATTTAATGGTGTAGGCATTACGCATCCGCAGCACTAAGGGTATAAGTCACCGAAAGAACATCGCCCGAATCAGCGGCCTTGTCACCACCGGTAAAAGCCCCGCCGGACATTAGAATACCCCCGGCTCCCAAGGTGGAATTCGAAGCCAAAAAAGCCCCGCCGATTGTTGAATTGTTGGCGCTGATCGTAAACTGCGCCTTGGTGGAATTGGTCAGCGTTTGGCTTGACCGGCTCTCTAACCAAATCTCACGGCTTGACTCATTATAAGCCGTGAACTCGGTCCACCCTGTATGCGAAGCCATGGTGTGCGAATCCTGAAAAGTTGGGCCAGTAGTAGCAACCAGTCCAATATACCAAGGCGACACTTGCGTATCACCACCGGTAAAAACCAAATCAAGTACATGATTCAGCCCTTGGTCTACTACCATATTCGGGAAGGTGTCTGCCCATTTCTTTTCCCCATATTTATCGTGGCACTCGGCGACAAATATACCGCCAAGTTTTAAACCATCTTTCATTTATGTTTCTCCTGTAAAATCTATATTCGGTTTTTTAGCTGTAAAGGTAATTGTAGCCGATTTACCCGAAAAAGTTATTGTAACAATTCCCGTTGCCGGGGGTCTAAAGTCTGCTCTATCGTCTATTGTGAAACTGTCAAGTACAGTGGCCAGCGACGTCAACTGCTTTGTGATTGCGTCGCTTAGACTTATTTGGTCCGTTGCTCGGCAATCTATCGTTAATGTGAAGTCGCCGCTATCATCTAAATTAAAACTATCGCTAACGGCGGCGACCGTTTCGAAGATTGCACTCGGTGTGTCGCTAAACTGTAGATTTTCAATTGTAATACCTGTTAGCGATCCCCCACTTGTGGCAGCGCCCGATAGGGTAAAACTGTCAGTAACCGAAACGATAACAAGGCCGCCCCAGTTTGTTTCATCGTCTAACTGAAATACGTCAACCACCGAAGCGACTAAAGAGGCTACGGCGCCGACATTTTCATCCAGCGTAAAGATGTCTGACAGACTTGTGATACCCTCATATTGTTTGGTATTAGAGTCTGCTAAATTAAGGGTTTCTATAACACCCGCGTTGAGCGCAGCCTGGTTTATCACCGATTCCGATAACGTAAAACTATCAGTAACGGAGACATCGAAACCAGATGCCGTGCCCTTTAATATGATGGGGGCGTTGCCGCCAAACAGTACACCGCGTTTACCTCTGAAAAACGATACACCCTCGGTTGTCTGGACAATGTAATTACCCAAGCCCCCGGCTTCTGTACCGATACTGAAAACAATAAACGGGCTATAATACTTTGTTTGTTTGGGGCGGCCCCAGCGAACAATCATTTAGCTTGTTTTAAAGAATGCAAAAGAATCTTCTGCCCCACTCGCGGTAAACCTGAAAATAACCGTGTCGGCGTTCATGTCCGCAGCCGCAGCGTCAAGCTGGTAAATACCGTTTGCTATTTCTGCCACAGAACCGGAGATGGCGCCAAATGCCCCACCATCCTGTGAAACGGTAGCAGTTACGGTTAAGCCGGTCAAAAGGTCATCATTAGAATCTACCATCGGGAAACAGAAATTAGAAAAAGCAGCATTCTTTATCACGCCCTTTGCCGCACCATAGGCGGTGAGTGCATCTGCCACTTCGCTTTGCACCTCGTTATCCCATGAGGCATTCCAAGGTACTGCGGTCAGACCTGCGCCGGCGGCGCCGATTTCCGCGGTGTCAACCAAGATGCTATCAACAATCCCGTCAATGGTATCAATCTTGCCATCAAGCGTAGTACCTGTATCAGTCAAGATACTATCAACGTTCGCATCGATAACGTCAATTTTGCTGTCAAGCGTAGTGCCGGTGTCAACTAATATATCGTCAACAATCCCGTCAATCGTTGCAAGGGTAGCGGGCAGCGTAGTACCCGTGTCGGTCAGAATGCTGTCAACATTACCATCAACAGTGTCAACCTTGCCCTCAATAGTAGAAAGTGTAGAGGGAAGTGTAGTTCCGGTATCAACTAAAATGTCATCAACTATACCGTCGATAGTTGTTAAGGTAGCGGGTAATGTAGTGCCGGTGTCAGTCAAGATACTATCGACATTACCGTCAATAGTGTCAACCTTGCCGTCAATAGTAGACAGCGTTGACGGCAGCGTGGTTCCGGTATCGGTCAGAATTGCGTTAATGTCCGCACCGTTATCATTAGCAGTCTGTGAGGTTCCGGCAACGTTGGTGACGTTAACATCCAACTGGTCAGTAGAGCATAGCGTGTCCCACACGTTAGCAGTGACTACCATGCACGTTTCCCAAACCGGAAGGGCGCCCGATTCATGCACCATTACCTTTAAAACACCCAACGTGTTAGTATCGGTTGTATCGAGCGCACAAGTGTAATACCCCAGCTCGTCATGCACACAAGCATCAGCGTTGTTTTTCTGAGCCATGTTACCGCCATTTTTTGAAAGACGGACATCGGCCTGCGATATTGTCAAGCCCGTTTCAGCGGTCTTACCGTCGTCCTCGTCTACAAACGGCCCTATTAATAAAGTGACCGCTGTACTTTGTTTTACAAAAACCATTGATTTATCCTCAAAACATGACGGCCATTTGGCCGACCGCCTTTATTTCATATTCGTATGCGCCTATATCCCAACTATCCCCCTGGGGCCGATCTATTCCTGCGTAGTCATCTGCAAAAGAACTAAGCGTATACCCAACATCTATCAGTGCTGAACCCGAAGATAGTGAAAAATCACCACCCGATGCGTCAACAAAAGCTCCGGCTGTTAACCCGCTCACATTATCTGTTGCAGACCCAGCCCAGCTCCCGTTATGGGCATTATTACTCTGGGTCATAGTCCCGTTGGCAGTATTCTGCGCCCCACCTGAATTGTTATCAAGCAAGGCGTTGTTCTGTACAGTAACCGTGTTGCCCGAGTCTACCCGTATTCCCTCATCCCCGCAGTTGTATATCGTGTTGTTCAAAATGGTTATACTTGTAGCAGAACCAGAATAAACAACAATCCCCTCGCCGTTTATGGTATCAATAATATTATTTCTAATCTCGACACCCTCGGAATCCCCCCAGCTATTGCTCAGAGATATCCCCTCATCGGAGTTGGTGCAATCGTGGATATAGTTTTTTTCAATTACAGCGCTCTGGTTTCCCTCGGCATGGACTCCCTGCATCACAATAGGGCGGCATCCTGCGGTATTAATGTTTAATATCTCATTTCCGCTTATGGTTATGCCGACAATTCCACCCTTAATATCTATCCCATCTGGCTGGCCGCCAAGCGCCCCGGACCCGTCAATTGTATTTCCAGTGATTGTTATGTTGGTATGAGAGGGGTAGCCATCTCCACTATCAGGATAGCCAGAACCACCGCCCCCTACATATATGAGCTCACCATAACTATCGTGTATATTATTGTTTAAAATATTGATGTTATCACAAGCGGGAGTATACGCTGAACTACCCTCATGACCTGAATCAGCCGTAGGAACTACATAAACTAATGGCCCGTCGCTAACGCTCCCCCCATGCGAAATATCGCAATCCTCAATAGTCCAATTATCACCGGCAATAGCAACAGCTTTACCGCTTGTTGGTTTTACAATATTGAAGCCCCTTACAGTTACATCATTATATTTTGTATGAGAACTGTTCTGCGCCAGCACATCTTCGATAATACACATCGAACTACCAGAATATGCCGCCCAGGAGGGTGTTGAGTCGTTGGTATTATAATAACTGTACCCATCAAGGGTGAGGGTGTAGCCGGGGTCAGCCGTTTTGTTTCCTTCAATATCTATCCCGGCCCCATAATCTTCATCGGTATCACTACCCGCTTCCCGTGCAGAAAAATATACAGTAACATCTTCCGATGCCAAAGACGAATTGATAGTAGCCCAATTCAACACGGACCACGGCTCGCTCTGTGTGCCGCTCTTGGTCCCCGTCCAATCGGGGTCTACATAATAAGTTGCCACTATGCCCTCAATCTCCGGTAATGGTTCTGCATAACGGGTACGGATACACCGCCACCCGCTTCCGAATACGCCCCAACCCAATCGCTGGCACTGGCTTTGATGTCATCAAAATACATATAGGCCCCGTTTGCAGGCTCTTGACCACGCTCCGAGTAGTTGCCCACATATAGCGCCTCTGGTGCCAAAGCAGACGTCGATAGACCTGTATCTGCCCCACCAAACAAGGTGTCCCCATCACACCGACACTCAACAATCCCGTCGCTACCAGTACCAGCAACAAACTTTATTTCCAAATAATGCCAAGCGTCGGTTGAAAAATTAGTAACACTATCAGTTTCTTCGTCTACCCCGGATACTTCTGATATTTTATGCCATCGAGCCATAGAGGTCGTGCCGTGGCAATATGCGCTTAGCACGATAATGTCAGTTGTGCCGTCAAATAGATAAAATAGGACACAGGTTTCGTAGGTGCCCCCCATTTCAAAAGCAGAAGGAATATAGACATATCCTCTCACATAGATCGTAGAGGGATCGCTTAGGTTGACAACTCCGTAACAGTTTCTATTTGTTCCATCGTATGACGCTTTATACCCATAACTCCCGTTATTCTTAGCCGTGGCGTCTATCGCAAAAGTACAACTCCCGTCATTTGTTATAGAATCAAACTCCCACGGCGTTGAACCCGCGTCCTCTCCATCTATAAGGAATAGTCCATCATCAGCTTCAGCCATTAGTGATTACCTTTTTCATTTTTTCATTCCTGTCAAACGGGTTTTGCCCAAAAACTCCCACGATCTTTTTGTCTAATGAAACGAATATGCCAAAATAGTAGTCCAACCAAATACACACCACGACGGTTTCGTCCCGGAACACTCCGGCAGACACAATATCCGGCGGCCCGTATTCATCCATAAGCGGACCGATAGCGACATCAAAATCAACATATTCGTCCGTTACCGTGACACATGCAGCCAAGGTTAAAATCAAGGCGATAACTAAATATTTCGTCTGAATATCCTTTTATCTATCAACATGCCCTCGGATACCGCACGGCTCACACCATACGGATCATAGGTGACATGACTAAACCCGTCGCCGGCTACAAAATGATTCCATGTCCCGTGATTTAAAGACACTGAATATTTGAGCACTTCAAACTCGTTTGGGCTACAGAAATAATATCTACTTTCTTTCCTGGTCGTAACCGGTAGCCCGAAAAACCCTAATATAGAATCAGGGTTCTTTATATAGCAGTCTTTGTGCATCCAGCCCTTACCGACAAACTCAATATACAACTGTCTGATTATATCGGTATCAAGCTCAACCCGTTTTAATCTGTTGGCATGCCATAACAAGTCCATGAAATAACAACCAAAGCGCCGTATTTCAGACCTAAGCCTACTATCGTTTTGTAGAATCAATGTCCGTTCTTTATCAACCGGTAGACTTCATCTAACCGTTCTTTGATATACTCTAACTTTTCACTTGTTTTTGCTTGCTCTATATCCAATTGTCTTTGGTCATTTTCCAATGCCATGATATGTTCTTTGTTCCGTTTGGCCTGAGCAAATGCTACCGTAGTGGATAGCGCCCATGAACCAGAGGCAACCGCAAGTAGTGCGGTTATAAATAAAGCAAGCGGAATACTTAACTGTTTTTTATTATTATCTGACATTCCTTGACTCTAATGCGGATAACCGCGTCTTTATTTCCTCTATTTCCTCGATTGCTGTTTTGGGCGGCACATAATCCCGCCCACCAGGCATAATGTTTTTAATACGGTCCGGTATTTCATGGACAATCGTAAACCCGGCCTTTAGTTTTTCCTCGTCAACCTTTCGGCCCGCCGGGGAAAACTCAAAGCCGTCTGCGTTTTCTTTTAAATAGTATTTCATAGCATGTATTCAATCGGGTAGGCAACATATAGGTCCGTTGCGGTATTGTGTACCGTAAACTCAACCTTGTAATCAGCACTAAGCCACAAAACCGCCTGCACAGATCCATCATAGCTTGACATTATCCAGGATGACCATTCCGAACTTGCATAGGGTGTGTTGGAAATATTGCTGTCATCTTTCGGTCTGTAATTAACAACCGAAAAAGTACCGCCCAACGCAACATGACACCTAACCGCTTTGGTGCCTGCCGGAACAACAGAACTGAAATCTACTTCCAAACCGCCGCTGAAACTGTCCGCTGTCCAGCCGGATGTTTTTGAGGCAAACCACCCCGTACCCGGATTTGTTATTTTATGCCAAGTGTAAAAGGCCATTCAAACCTCTTGCCACGAATTAGAGCCATAGATGGTATAATCGCCATTGTCATCAAAGTTGTTATCATGCTCATTATCTACGTCAATGGGTTGCAATCTAACATTATCGATATAAATACCTTCATCTGTAGATGCTGGGGCATTAAGCCGAACAAACGCCATTGCTCCCACCGCGTTTTCTGGAATCGCTACATTTGTTGTTTCAAACGGTCCATATTCATCCGGCGTTGTGCTCGGATTGCCCGGTACTTCCGTCCATGATCCGCCCGAATCGGTAGTATAGGCAATTATGATTTTAGCCTCATCTGTTGACACTCCACCCCCGGTAGGAATATTTATTTTAGCTGACAATTTATAGGTCTGACCCGGCACAAGACCGTGCATATCATTTTTCGTATTGTTATCGCAAAACCTAAACTCGGCGGTATCAGTAGATGTTTTCCTTATGAGTAGGGAATAGCTTCCTTCGTAAACATCCACTGTATCTCTTTGCGTATAGCAATTAGTTGTCTGACTGTTACCATCCCCTATTAGATAAGGAAATCCGGTTGATTCACAATTGCCGTCTACTATTAGTTGGCCGCAATCCACAGAATAATTGTTCATTACCCTTGTGAATTCGCAATCTGTGTCTATTCCGATTCCTATATATAGAGCGTCCTCAACCCTGTTGTTTTGAACTATTGAATGATCACTATTATTTAAAAATATACCTGTTGGGTTTTGAAGATCGTCCGTTGATAGTGTGAGGCCATAGCATGATATATTATAGATATTGTTTGATTCTATTTTATTTTTATCACCAGTATTGGCGTTTATTCCTATAGCTGTTCCCTCGGTGCTGCCGCCGCCCTTTATATCATGTATAGTATTCCCTATGATATGGCCGCTCCGTGAATGTATCCCCTCTGCTGTTGCCCCGCTTGACAATAGATTTTTTACTGTGTTATTAGCGCACAAAACATCGGACGGATTAGTGCAAACAATATAAATTCCGTAAACAAAGCCACCGCTTGGATTAGAATTATTACCATCGACAATATTCCCTATTACAATTCCGGTACAAGTAGCAAGGCGAATTCCCATCCCCATATATTCTTTAATAAGGTTGTTGCGTATATTTATATTGTCACAATCTGAAACATATATGCCATTTGCATAGGCATCAAGACAAGTAACGCTATCAATAACAGAATCATCTGCATAATTGAAAAAAATCAATGATTTTAAATTAGTATCGCTACTATCCCGCGTTACCTTTAGGTTTCTTATTTGCGCCCCGGTCTTTTCGCTCCCGGATGAACCGACACACTCTATAGCGTAGTCATTGGCGTTTTTTTCTATAATTGTGTTGTCCCCCCGGCCCTGCAATGTAACATTATCCGCCAATTCCAGCGCTGCGGTTATATAAAACGTACCATCTGTCAGGTCAACAACACCCCCGCCCTTGGACGCCACATGATTGATAGCCGCCTGTATTTCTGTCTGGTCATCTGTACCATCACAATAATAGTCTGCAATATCCGGGTACATCTCATTGGCTACCGTAACATGCCCGAGGTTTGTTGATAATGACGGGAGGCCAGAGGCCATAAACCGGGCCAGGGCGCTGGAATCAAAAGTAAAGTTTTGATAAACCTCACGGAACATTACCAATGTATAGCCAAGCTCGCCGGTTGTCTTTTCAACATCAACAGAATAGCATTCACATACACTGTCTATATATTCCCGCTCACCAGCACCACCTATTTGCAAAGTGTACCACCGGCCCGGCTCATACCAAAAGCACTCACCGGGTATGGAAATCCCGTAAATGTGTCGTTTTTCTTTGTGTTCTTTCCACGCCAACTCTGCCAGCTTTTCTACCTGTGCTTTTGTAACGATATAATTGTTGGCAAGCCTAAATTCGTTTTCTCCGTCCTTATAGATTCCCTCCGCATCATAAAAAGAATCGTGAATAAAACCCCGCCCACCAGAAAGTCTAAAAACCGGTTTAGCCCGAATAGTTGCCGCGGTTATTGTTTGTGATTCCCCCGAATTATTGGTCAATAATATTTCCGCACCGCCGGCATAAGTAGTGACATCAAAAGTGGTTTGGTCAAGACCCTCGGTAGCCGTGTCTTTATTGGAATTCTCCCACCACTTCCCGCTTGCGCTAAAGGTATGCCAAATAAATACTGCGTCCTTGGCCCCGATAACCTCTAAGTCTTTTTTATTTAGTTTTTCTTTTTGCGTGGGGCGTTCTAATCTATAACCGCTAAATCGTGGCATTTAAACGTCCCATAAAAACTTGGTATCAAATTCTGCCACAAACTCACCGTAAGTATCGGGGTCGGGCCAATCGTCCCCATCGGCGACAGATTCGGCCAACCTATCGCCAAGGCTGGTAAAGTCTTTCACGCTTCGGGCGTCCCATACGTTTTGCATATTTTCGTTTTTCTTTATCTTAACGCCGCGGACTAAAATTTTATTGGCCTGCGCCACATCGAGTATAGAGTTAACATCCTGTATATCCGAATCGCCTATGGTTTCGATGCTCGAGGGGTCAGAATATCCGGTGGCAAGTTTGGATATAAGCCGTAGAGTATTTGAAGCATCCATGCCTAAATACATCGAACCGCTGGCATCGGCCAGTTCTTTTAAATGATCCCATGGGGTATCGCCACGGGGGACTATAGCCCACGGGTGTGTTATATCCACCGCATCGGCTATAATCCCAATAGTGTCATATGAATCTGAATCGGCATCGTCTGCGGACTCCGTACCGCTGGAACCGTCATTATTATTTAATATAAACCAATTAAGCGCCGCATCATTCTGCACCAACATGGCGCCATCCATGGATAGCGTTACGTTGTCATCCAATTCTACAGTCACAACCAGGCGGTCAGAATCGCCGTCTGTAATTGTGTGTGATACCTCGTATTTTCCCCATCCCTCACCACCGGAGATAGAATAGGCGCCGGCCGATGAATCATTAGACCCCCCGCTATCATGCTCGGCCAGTACAATACTGTCCCCACAGGCAGCGGATGATTTTAGATAAATGGAAAAGTTGTACGTTTCCCCAACGTTCAGCTTTTTGGTTCCTAAAAATGTCACAGTCTGCTGCACTGTACAGGCGGCGCTACCATAAACCAAATCGCCTTGATAACTACCGAATAACCCACCGGCTACTCGGCTAAAAGTAGCTCCGGTCCCCGCCACGGCCCAACTGTTTGCAATTGTTGCATTCTCAAAACTTGAATTAGCCACATAGTTATAAATATCTTTTTTTGTGGCAAGGCGGGCTATTAAATGGAAAAGGCTGTCCGCCTCAGTGGAGTCGCTTAGCTTTTTATCTTCCCAGCTTTTGCCGGCGATAGTTATTGTGCGGCCGATGTCAGAAACCCCGTCCTCGGCAACAATCTGCACATAGCTAAGCCCATCGAAAACACTTGTCCTGGCAAACAGACCGGAATCCAGCCTACCGATAAAAAACGGTTCCCAATTCCCGGAGTACCATGTTTCAGCCTCAACCCTGCATCGGTGTTTCATATAGGCCTGCGCCGATGTTCCGTTGTATACGGAGTTGGCCGGATCAAATGCCGCATACTGGTCATCGGCAAATTCACCGTTGATAGAATTAAGCGTCAATGAAAGGCTGTTTGCAACCTGGCTACCGTTTGTCGGCTCCTCAATACTTTTAGAATTTGTCATCGAGGTTACGAAACTCGTAACGTTGCAGCGCGTTCTCCCGCACCCCTCACCGTTGAAATGCCAGACAATTTCCTCGTCTTTGAGCGCCTTGAAATTATTCGCTACCTGGGCGGCGGTAGTAGTCTTAGAAAGGAACACCCTGATCTGATTTATGGTGTAAGCGCCCTCGGTGCCGTCCTCATGACGGACCGAAAACAGCGGGTATTCCATACCCTTGGCATCTATGTTGCCTGACCATGTAGTATCAGCCGCACTGCCATCAACATACAGGGCACCACCGGATGTGTCGCCGGTAGTCAGATCGATTGAACAGGCAAGCTCTATCCATGTTTGTAGGGACGGGTTGTCAGTATATGCGCTACTCTGTAGAATCCGCTCAGTGCCGCCGTCCTTCCACTTAACCTGAAACTGGTCATCCCCGGCGTCGTATTCTAATTTTAGATAATTGTCTGAGTCTACATACCACGCCCAAAGCGGTTGATCATCTGCGGTATCATAATCAAACGTCGGTTTTATTTTGGCGTATATTGTAAGGGTAGAAGTGAGGGGCAGAAGATAGTCGCAGTGGCCCGATGTAAGGTTGTGACTCCCGGCTTCGTTTGCCGCGGTGATAGCGGTATAGGCCAAATCGGAATCATAAGGCGGATAAAGGTGTTGCCGAAAATCTATATAGTATCTTTCCTCATTAGTGAGTGTTTTGAGGTCAGATTTCCAGCTCGAGCCTATATCTTTAATAGCCACGTGCTAACCTGTTACCTACAGAAATGATTTTACGTGCCGCCTGGTCCTCGGTCAGAACAGAACCGTTGATAATTATGGTGGTACCCAAACCGCCCATTTTATTAAGCGGAATTACTGCCTCCGGTTTATTCCCCTCGGCCAACTCATAGGCGCCATGCTGCGTTACAACACCGCCCTCGGCAAGTGAGGCAACAATACCAGAACCCACAAATGCAGCGGCGGCGGCAGCGGCAAGTGCGGAACCTTGCACAAAATTGCCAGTAGCAAAAGCGATCACAGACCGGGCCAACGCTTCCTGACCAAGCGCCCGTAGTATTTTAGAAATGGCATCTTTGGCCGCATCCCCAATAACCTTCCAGCCTCCCTCGCCCTCAACAATAGCCTCACCAATTGAAACAAGTACAGGGGCAACATAGCTATTCAGGGTGTCGGCCAATTCAACCGCTTTATCTTTGGCTTCCGATAGTGCTTTTGTATATGCGGACGCCACATCTTCGGCCCCCGCAAAGGGATCGACAGACTCTATACGCTCTAATTCATCAGCCAATTCCTCGGCAGCTTCGGCGGCGGCTTCCATCGGGAACACAAAATCAGTTAATGCGGCCTGATTTCTGCGGAGCGCATCTTCGGACATATCCAAAGACTCGGCCACTTTTTTAGGTTTTTCCTCTGCTTCCTCGCCGTAGGCATCTTCATATTCTTTTCTTAGTTTGGCTAAAATCGCCGTTACCTCATCCTTAGTATGAACGGCATAAGGCAATTGATCTTCCCAATATGCTATAGCCTGCTCAAGCGCCTCTCTTTGCCCTTGCTCTGTTTTTGCATATTCAGTTTGTACGAGTTTTAAATATTCCTGTAATTGCTTTTGCCGATCAGCCTCCGCTTTCGCAGCCTCCGCTGCTGCATCGGCCTTTTCTCTCTCGGCTTTTTCTGTAGCATCCGCTGCGATAGCTTCCCATCTCGCGGCCTCACGCAAAAGTGCCCGCCGTTCTTTCAGCGCTTCCAGCTCGGCAACTTGTGCCGGGGCCATCATACCCCTGCCCCTGGGTCTAGAAAGGCGCTCTATCTGCTCATTTAGTACCTGTAATTCCTCGTTGGCGGTGGCGGTTCCCATCCGCACTTCCCGCTCCATTTCCGCAAATCTAAGCAATGATTCTTTGGCCTCGAGCGCCGCCTCCGCAAATCTGGTAAGTTTGCGAATAGTGGGCTCTAATCCATAGGCGATCAATTGGCCGTTGGCTTCTTTCAAGTCCCCTATTGCATTTGTAAGCTGCTCAACGGCACCCGTTGCAGTCTGCGCTAAGTCCTGACTAAGCCCTCCGAATTTCTCCTGTAACTGCGTTGTAATTTCAAGCAGCTTATCTTGTTTGGTGCCGGACATATCAACGACGATACCATACCGACTAAGCGCGTTTGTGGTAGACCCGAGTGTTTTACCGACAAGTGATGCGGCCATATTCAGGTCCATGCCCATTGCGGTTGCCATATCTTGAATGCCGGGGACAACCTGCTTTATCCCTTCCTCATCAAGATTAGCCAATTGCTGCAAAAGACTAATGGCTGAAATTGTGGCCTCATCACCGAACCGCGTTACTTTTTGTAGTTCGCCTGCAAAGTCAATCAGCGAATCGGCGGATATTGAATATTGCCTACCAGTGGCCCGTATGGCGCTCCGCAAAGATTCCTCGGCCTGCTCCTGGACCGCATAGGCGCTGTATAAATCTTTGATGACTTTGGTTGTGGCACGGATTGCCATGACAACTCCGCCGGCGGTCAACATGCCCTTAGCCCACCGGAACATGGCGTTTTGCATTTCACCCACCGAGCGCTTAGCCGTGTCTGTGTGCTGCTGAAACTGTTTCATCTGCATTACCGCGCGTTGGGTTTCAGCTTTTATTACTAATTTTAGTTCCTCGGATATTGCCATTCTTTGTCTTTTGCCATTTTTGCTCTGCTATTTCGAACAACTGTATTATGTTCAAAATCTGCGCCGGCTGCTCGGCCCACCCACCGGAATAGGGCAGACCAAAGGTTTTGTATCGTTGCCATATCTTTAGGTTGCGCCAAAACACAGGGGTAAATAGAGAATGTACTTCACCCTGTTTAATTTTATGCTCACCATCGGGGAAAACGTATACTGTACTGTGTTGGAATTTGTCTAAGACTGCCGGTTTGTTATAGCCCTCTGCCCAACAGCAAAAGGCCAATATCAGTTTTTTGAGTCTGTGTCCCTCAACTCGCGCCGGATATGTCCTGCAACTTCGGTGATAAGTCCATAGGTGCCTGGGAGTGTTTTTATTACCGACGGGTCCGTTATCGCCTTTCCGTTTTCATCTTTTAGGCCCGTGACTTTTTTAACGCAAGCATCCCATACGGCTGTAGCGTTTAATTTGTACTCAATCTTGATGTTGTTATTATCATCAAAAGCGGGCACAACCGGAGTCAGAGATTCCTCTTGTTCCCCGGTCATGTACATAAACTCTACTTTTATTTGTTCATCCTCGGGCAGCTTATCGTTGCCGCGCCAATTCGGTATAAACGTATCTCCCTTTGCAACCTTGATTATCACCTTAACCCCCTAAGCAGTACTGTATGTTGAAAGACCCCCGGAAATCTGAGCGGTTCCGTTGAATGTAGCCAATCCGTCTACAGGCTCACCAACAGTGAGGCCGGTTATTACGGCACTGCCAGTAAATCCAGCTTTGCTACCAGTGGTTTTATTGTGCAAAAGCACAAGGGTAGAGGCCGCGCTTGCATTGGTAGACATCATATTATCAACCAATGCGCTTTGTGCGGTATCGGAATCTTCATAATATCCGCTAAATGTAACGGTGTGACTACGTAGGCCGGGCTCAAATCCCCGATCATGTACCGTATCGCCAAAAGCGGTATTTTCCAAGGCATCCCCGGCAAAAGAAATTTCCCAGCTATTAATTTGGGCCATTTCACCGGAACCGACAAGGATTTTGCCGTCCCATCCTTTATTGATCGCCATCTATCGTATCTCCTCTAATTTCGGGTTTTTCTACCCGCTTTACTCTTTTTTGTTCTATCATGATATAACCGCACTCAGGACATATACACGGCCCCTTGCGGTTTAGTTTGTTATCGCAATTTCTGCAAATTACCATTTCAAATCCTATGGATCAAAGTATTGAACTATCGCGTCAAAGGTAGCCGCATAACCATCGTCGTCCGGTTGCGGGATAAGTAGAATGCCGCTACAGTTAATAGCCGCTATATCCACGGAATCGAGCGCCACCTCTGTTGACTGGTCAAGCAAGTCCCTTATCTTGTGCGCTGTAGTAAGTAGCGTATACTGATCATCGTCATATCCGGTTATCTGTACCCGCGCCTGGCCGGACCCCGGGCGGTCAAATGTCATCGGGGTATGCGGGTCACTGATAGTACGGAACACAAAATAGGGTTCATCGCAGCCCTGCTCGGCTTTCAGAAAATAGAACCGATTGCCGATGTCATCGTATATATCCGTATCGGCCTGGACCGTGACGTATATAGCTTGCTCTATATTATCTGCCATACCTCTTTAATTCTCTATCTATTTCGCCACGTAATATCTTAATTGCATCGCTACGCGAAACATCCATCCCCGGTCTCATATATGGTTGCGCTTCCATTTTCCTTGTTCCATATTCCACATAGGGCGCATATTCTACCGGAGTGCCTACTTCTGCATAATCTTTGTGTACCTTGTAATTAATTGATCCGTATAAATTGCCCGTTCTAATCGACCCTTCCGCATAAGCAAGAACATTACCTTGTACAACTATCGCTACCTTTCTGAGCGCACGGGGCAATACTGCGTCTATCACCGCTTGTGGGGGGGCGTCGGTCCAGCCCATTTATTCCTTTACCGGAAACAGGGTGATAATCTGCTGAGCCAGAAAGGTCACAATACCGGATACAATGCCGGCCCACATCGGAGCGGGGAGCTCTGCGAATTCCCAAACCCCAGCACCTATCAAAGACGCAACAATCGGCGCCAACTTACCAACCCATTTTTGCCATGGCCAATTTTTCATTTTATTTCCTCAGTTTCATTAGCACCTTTTTATGGTGCCCCATATTTAGCGTGTCTTTTACAAACACAACGTCAAACGTATCACCCGAATAGGTGACTCGTTTTGTTTCATCGATACTGACAGTATCGCTACAAAATAGCTTATAGTCTGCCATCAGCTCCCGGCGCTCGGCTGGAAATCGCTCGAGTCCTGCCACGGGGTTGATTGCACACTCAATTGTTGAACCGCTACCGTAGGTTATAGCGCTACCCCATCCGGTAGAGGTCGAGCGGCTAAGCACAACCGCTGACTCAGTATAGTAATCAGAAATCATACCATCCGCACTTGCCGGTATTTATCAAGCGCCCTTATCAGCCTTTCGGGGTACTGGTTGGCGCCGGCGTAAGTCACTGAATAGTCATCTATCCGTTCAGACATGACCCCCGTTTCTTTGGGCCTATCCAGTAAATGCCAGATCATCTTCGCGACGGTTAACTTGATACCCTCGGGCCAGTTAATGCGTGATATTTTGATGGTGCCTATATAGTTGTTTTCTAAAGTGCTGTTCGGGTCTTGCGTTATTACCGCGCCCTTGCTCTTTAGGGTCAACTGCCCTGCGGCCGCTGTCTTTATCGTATGAATCCCGACATTAGAATATCCGCCCTCAATGGCAATATCCATGTTTGCCAGAAATCCCTTGTCATCAAAATACGAATCCGAATCAGTTATATAATCGTTTGTATCCGAATCCCGATTTATTACGATTGCTGAACCGCTTTTCCGTTGCACATACTTGTCCTGAAAATAGGTATTCAAGTAGGTGCATAAGTCATCCTGTACAACGGGGATAAGATTGTTGATCCGCTCGTCATACGTATTGTCTGTGAGGTTTAGATATTCCTTTACCTCATTGACTGATATTACACTCATTATTTACGTTTTCGGCTTTTACGCTTGCGCCCGCCGCCTTTATTTATTGATACCTTTTAATCCAATAGTCACAATCTTCTATGGCGCCCACCTGTTTGTAATACTGCTGCTGCAATTGACTTATCTGTTCGCCTATCTGTTTCTGTCCGATCGCCAACTGTTCGCGCCTCTGTGACGCTTCCCCGACTATTTTCCATTCACCCTCATATCCGTATACAGACGTACAGGCAAGCACAGACCCCTTGCCACCGACATGTACACTTATCCCGTTGGCCTCAGCAATGCCAAGCCAGTATTCACAAGCGGGACGCTGATAAACATACTCGTCCCTGCCCTGCATATGAACACCAAAAACGGCTATATGGCCCACATTATGGTATAGCTTGTGCTCGTACACCGCCAAAGCGATCATATAGACTACCGAGTTTGTGAAGTTCTTATGATAGCCCTCGGATACCTCGTCAAGCGGATATTTTATTGACTTTGGAACCTTGGGGTGAACATCCCGCATATAAACGGGGCAATTCGCATTATTCAACCTGTCGATAATTTCAGGACGATTGATATAGTCATCTTGGTGCATTTCAAATATCAAGTCCCACCGCTTGAACGGCTTATGAGTCAAGTCAACGCCAAGCCCCCATATTTCAAAATCTTTATCCTCATAAGGCGCATCCTGCATCGAATCCGCTGTACCTATAATGGCTATTCTACGGAAATCGCCTTTGGTTTCGGGACGCCATGACCCTTCACCTACTGTGCTACTCTGTACTTTAGTATCTTCGTTAATCAGCTTAAGTCCTAAGCCTAAAGTATCGTTGTTCATTCAATCCCCTTCTAAAATATGGCGGGAGCACAAGGCCCCCGCCCTTATTGGTTAAATGATAATTGCCCCGATCTTCGCCGTATTAGTGGCAAAAGTACAGGTCAAATCAATATAGCCGTCACTGTCTTTAAACCGTGCGGTTTCAAACGGACCGATAAACTCAAAGGGGCCAGACGCAGCGCGGGCCGTGGACCCGGCATAAATCGTCAAATCGCCCTGAGTGTAGCCGCTGAACGCGGCCTTTGAATCGCCGTCTTTCACCTTCACACCGGTCAAAGAGTCACCTGCCACATTAGTGGCGGTGCGCTCAATAATAAAGATGACCCGAGATCCATCAAGTTTACTTACATCAAGATACGCACCGGTGTCGGTATCTACCGCCTGCATAGTCGGTGCCACAGCAACGGAGCTATTCATGGTGGTCATTTTCAATACAGTAATTGCATTAGCTGCCATTATTCACTCCTTTTAGCTGGTAGACTCAGCGGTATAGTCACAGGTAAGGGTTGCCAAATGGTTAGGACGAACTACTTTGTAGCCGTAAACCAAAAGACCCTTTACCAGATCATGAAACGCCTTGGACGGTCGGACAGCCTCAACGGTGTCCATTTGCACAACAAGGCTCAAAGCCTCTGGGCCGCCGAACATAACCTTAGCGTTGGTTGTCACATTACCATTGGTGATGTTATTTGAAGTATAGACGTTGTATCCGAGGTATTGTCCGCGGAATCCGCCCATTTCCAAATCGCCACGCACCTGGCCTTTATCCACGTCCAGCTTTTTAGCCAAAAGTGCATAGTAGAACCAAGGCGGGCATACGCACCACCGTCCGTTTTTCGGACAGTTGTACGTGTCCAGGTAATGCGAAATATAGTTAAAAACCTTGAAAACAGCGTTGCTGTTTACATCAATACCCGATCCGGTAGAACCATAGGTCACACCGGCCTGAGAATACGTAGCCGCAAGCGCAGCGTCGATATTATCGCGCAACGCCCAGGTGGCATTCTTAATAGCCTCTGCCATTACATCGGGGCGGGCCTGCAATCGGTCCACATCGTCAACCGCAAACGCAAAATATTTGAACTGGTCAATTTTCAGCTCTTTCTGCGCGTCGGTCAAGAATTCCCAAGTAAGGTCGGAAGTGCTATTATCGGTATAGGTATTGACGGTTACGGGGCCAACCTCGTTGATTTTTACGGTGTTACCCTTTGAAGCCTCCCCCTCATAATTGCGATTGGCAACCTGAAGGAAAGAACTTGCATCATTAAGGCGGGCCAAAATCTGATTACTCCATATCTCTGGAATAAAATGTTTGATCGCCAATTTCTATCTCCTAAGCTGAGAATTTAGAATAATTCTCAAATATCTTTTTCTGAATTTTGGGGTCCAGTCTTTGCTCATTGGTTAGCCTTGATTCCCAATCTTTAAACTCTTGTTCAGTACCGAATTCACCCTCTGCGGCCGAATCGTCGCCACTCTTTGGAGTTTGATTGCTTGTCAATTTTTCGTTTACCTTTTTCTGGACATCCCCTTGCATTAGTTCAACTAATGATTTTATATCCGCTTCAATTTCTGCTTCCGTTTCACCGTGCACACGATTAACGAAATCATCGGAAAGTTGATATTTCGCAAGCAAGCGCATTTTTCGGTAACTTATCGTTTCCTCTTTTAGCGCTTTTTCCCGCTCGGTTAATTCCCTTTCGCGTTTCTCGGCAAGATACTGTTCCTTTTCTTTGGCCTTCATTTGAGCAAGTTTCAATTCCTCAATTGCGGCCTGCGCTTCCTCGAGCGCCTTTGATTGTCTACTAATCGTAGAATCACGCTTAGCTAACAATTCTTTTAGTGAGTCATCCGGTTTGGATACCTCGTTTTGAGTAGATTCATCATCTACCGGTGCCTGTTCATCAACCACCGCCGTCTGCTCATCACTCATTTTAATTTTGCTCCGTATTTATTTTTTTTAATCCCGTTCCTTTTGGCCCAAGATTTATAGGTCTCGTATGGTTTTAATCCCTCGTCTCGTATTCTTCTAATTTTCGGCTCAAAGCCCGTTACTTCTTCACGGACTCTACAGCGGCAATTAATATCAAAGGAAGCAACACCGGAAAGAGTAGGGCCAGCAACAGGGCCAACAGAGGTATTAAACATACCATCTTTCCCCGCCGCCTTGCCGTCAAGGTCTCCGTGTTCAGGCCGAGTTGCCATATCAAGCGTAGCGTCCCATATTCTTTTAATTTCAACGCCCAATTCCTCCGATTCATCAGCCGCGGCTAACTGTCCAAGTACAGCCGCCCGCTGCCCCTCAGTGCGTGCAATCCTGATATAACCACTTGCGCTGCGGTCGATAAACCTTTTAATCTCTTTTGCCATCTTAGTATAAGACTGGCCTTGTATAACGCCCTGCGTGACAGCCCTTCGAATTCCAAGTAATCCGTTTTGCCGCATTCCCGTCTTTGCAATATGCCTAAGATCATTAGCGACCGCTGCTTTGACCGTTTCATCATTAAGCAAGCCCCATTTCAGCGCAACTTGTGCGTCTTGTTGGATCGCCCACCCGTAACGATAAAATGCCTCTTGGTATTCTACCTCGGATAGACGTTCAACAAGCCGACCGTTCTTGCTGAACACAGGCCCCATGGTTTCGGTAAGTTGGTCATTCAACTTAGTCAATCGGTTGAACTTGGTCATTTCGGCGTTGGTTAATTTGCCGTTTACCGAATATTTGTCAAATATCTTTTGCAGATCGACACGTATTTTGTCGAGCGCTTCTTTATAATTAGTTAACAGCTCCCGCTCAAATCTGTTTTGTATTTGATCGATAGCCCGCCATATTTGGCGCTCAGTTTTCCTCAGCTTCGCCATTCAGATTATCTAAGTCAATCTCAGGCATCCGCGCCTTTTCCTCCGCATCCAACTGCTCGAGTTCCTCGTCTGCGTTTTCAACAAAGTCTGCGAATTCCTCGATAAGTGTTTTGCGTGAAATACGCCCATCAAG
>Ga0272440_1000303_pt1 | contig 41457 bp, 68 predicted proteins | sample SSMMMBAug17_FD_192440 | JGI IMG/M metagenome (GOLD analysis project Ga0272440, IMG submission 192440) | Marine sediment archaeal communities from Little Sippewissett salt marsh, Falmouth, MA, United States - SSM-MMB-Aug17 | ecosystem: Environmental > Aquatic > Marine > Wetlands > Sediment ...
GGGAAAGCGATGGCAAGAAAAGAAGTGCTGTCAAGATAATTGTATTCAAGTTTCACTTCATCGGCGGGAATAAGAAAAGTAACGTTGAAAAAGTAAAAGACGCTTTTCAAGCTGACGACAATATACCGTATTAGCACAACGCACAGGTATGGTAGGTTCAAATAAGCGGGTTTATCGAGTATGACGATGTTTGGATTGCAGGTTCAAATCCTGCCCTGTGCAAATCCCTTCGGGGCTGAAAGGATGATATATGCTTGCACGAATTGAAGAAGTAAAAAAGCTAAAATCCAATAATGTTAAAATCATTCTAACTTTCACGGAAGATATACATCAGAAATTCGCTGATACTTTCGTGGCGGTTACTTTCGGTGGGCGGGTTACGGTACACGGAAAAAGTAGTAAGATAAGTGTCCACGCCCGGAATGATTTACGTCGTGCTTCGCTTTCTGTCCTGTTATCAAAAGAACCGGATATACTTTCATTTTTAGATTTTATTGGCTATCCGGATAATTGGCTTTATTATTCAAGTTTTTCTATATTCATTATTGAAGATATAGATACGCAAATAATAGAACTAGACGGGAAAGAGTTTCAATACAGGGAAAAACTTTTCAAACAGATTTACGCTATTTACGCAAGTTTAAAGCCGGCGATGGAAGGATTAACGGAAAATATTGATGAATTCCTAAAAGAAAAGTTTAAAATAAAAAGTAAAGGTGATTTATCAACGCCTGAGTTAGAAGATTATCGCAATAAGCTAATAGCGTTAGAAGAAAGTTTAGGAGGAGAATAAGAATGAAAATATTATCAAAAGATGAAGCAGTTAAACTATTAAAGAAAGATGTTAAAGCATTTAACGAATATCGACAAGAGTTATATGAAAAAGGTATTTTTGATATTGACTTATCAGGTGTAGACTTCGAAGGTGCAGACTTACGAGATGCGAACTTACGACGCTCTGACTTACGAGATGCAGACTTACGAGATGCAGACTTCCAAGGTGCTGACTTCCGACGCTCTGACTTACGACGCTCTGACTTACGACGTGCTGACTTACGACGTGCTGACTTACGACGTGTAGACTTCGAAGGTGCAGACTTCGAAGGTGCAGACTTACAAGGTGCGAACTTACTTCGTGCGGACTTACTTCGTGCGGGTTTAAAGAATATTAAAGGAAAGCATATTTTTAAAACTACTGGGAACGGCAGTGAAGGTCGTGAAATATGGTATATTGCCGAAGACGATTATATTAAAGCTGGGTGTTGGGATGGTACGCTTGAGGAGTTTGAAAAACGTGTGGAAGAAGTGTATAAAGATAATGAAGACTTGAAAGAAAGCTATATTGATGTTATTGATTATTATAAGAAAAAAAGAAAAAAATAGTATAAAGGAGAATAAGAATGAAAATATTATCAAAAAACTTGCCCGAACTGGAGGAAGAATGAAAGAAATAAAGTTTCGTGCGTGGGATAAGATAGATAAAGAGATGATTTCATCTGATGCTTTATATTTCGGCGATATAAGTCAACCTTTTGCCGATAGCGTTAAAGACGTAAGAGAAAGATTTGTTATAATGCAATACACAGGATTAAAATATAAAAATGACGTTGAAATATATGAAGGCGATATTGTAAACGTTCAAAGTCGTGGCTTAGACTTTACGGTTGTTATACAAGAAATAACAGCATATGGGTTAAAAGTAGAATTCATTAAAGGTTCTGATTACAAACAAATGTTTTATCGTCCCGATTGGGAAAATAGCGAGGTTATCGGTAATAAGTATGAAAATCCTGAACTATTGGAGAAGAAAAATGAACAAATCAACAAAGCAGTTTGAAAAATATCGCAAAAAGTTAAAAGAAAAGCTGCTACAAGAAAGCAACGGGCTTTGTGAATTCTGCGGTCGGTTTATGGGAAAAAAATATCTTACCTTACACGAAATATTCGGCGGTGCTTATCGAAAAGCAAGTGTATACTGTAACGCCGTTGCTCTTGTTTGCCCGCTGTGTAACTGTATGGCTTTAGAAGGTTCCGGAATATTGACCAGTGAAGAAGCGAATAAAAAGCTGTGTGTTCAAAAAGGTTTGGATTATAACGAATTAATGACGCAAGTTTATACTTGCGATGTGAAAAAAGAAAGGTTGCAATGATGGAAATAAACGAAAATCTAATAATAAGTAAAGATGAAAGTCTTGCAAGTATGGCGAAAAAAATAAATGCTAATGCTGTTAAAAAAGGTTTTTGGGACGGTGAATTTGATGTTTACGAAAAAACAAATTTGTTACATAGCGAAGTTAGTGAATTGTTAGAAGAATATCGATTAGAAGAACCTAAAGAGTTATATTTTCAAGAATATGATGTATTATATAAAAACGAAGGATTGATAAACTCTATTTTAGATAAATATAAAAAAAATGATTTTAGATTAGTGATTTTAAATTGTAAACCTTGCGGTTACGGGATAGAACTTGCAGACTTGCTTATCCGCCTGCTTGATATGGTTGAAGGATTAAAGATTGATATTGATTATAGTAAAATAGATAATACTTGTTTTGACTATGATATTTCTATTCAAGAAATTATTAGCGATATTCACGAGTGCATAACTGACGTAAAAGAAGAATTAATAAATCAAGAATATTACAGCTATTTACCAGATTTATTTGATAATATTTTTTCTTTTGCAAAATTGCGAGGAATAGACTTAATGAGAATGGTAGAGATTAAACACAAATATAATTTAACAAGACGAGCAAAACATGGAAAGAGGTTTTAATATGGATAATAAAATAAAAAAAGGTTTTGAAACACAAACAAAAAAAATAAATGATATGATAGAAAGGTTACAATAATGGCGAAAAAGTTTCAACACGTTTTAGATTACGATAAAAAACTATTCGAAGAAATCCGGGCAAGGTTGAAAAAAGAAAACCCGCCGATAACGATAAAAGAAAAAGGTAAGTTCCTAACTTTTAACGATTTGCATCACAGCCAACAATCGAAAATCGTAAAGGAATATTATGTATATATTTACGGATAGAAAACACCATACTTATTAATAAGTGTGTGTATTTTTAAAAGGAGTAAAAAATGAAAAAATATAAAGTGTATCTTAGTTTTACAAGTGACCGATGCGCCTCGCAAAATAATGAGTTTCAAATAAAAACAATAAAAGATTTACTTGATTTAATCGGTGAATATCCTTATCCTGCTATAGTCGAAATAATGGCAAACGAAGAATTATCAATAGAAATTTATGATGATTGGAGAGAGTAAAATGAAAAAACTATATATAACAAAAAAGCAAATAAAAGATTGTTATGACTACCGTGATTTAATAAAACCTATTTTTAACAGTGGTATTTTAAGTTTTTACACAGCCCCCGGGCTGCATTGGTGGGGCGATGATATAAGTGCAAAAGAAGTTTTATTTAAAGTAATAACTTTAATCCACAAAAGTATTTCAGACTTTGCTTTATTTATGATTGAAGGTAAAAACAGAAAATATAACTATTATTTTCAGAGTGATAATGAATTCATAGAACCTAAAGAAGTTGTGAAAAAAATATATAATAAAAATAAATATCGGTTAATACCTGAATACCAACCTTTGGGGAAATCTATCCTTTTAGCTGATATTTTTATCCATGTTTTATATTTTGCGGGTATGCTTGATTTAGAAAGTAAAGTTTGTAAAAGTTACGATTTAGCTGATTTTTATTTTTCTAACCGAATACTTTATATGCATAACGATTTAACACAAATATATAAAAAAATAAGCTGGAGTGTTAATACGGAAACTTATTATGGTGAATATTTAAGTAACATTATAAGCGAAGTTTTTTCAATAGACGAATATTTTAAACTGGACGTTTGTAAAGCAATCGAAGTAAAGCACAAATATAATCTCATCACAGCAGGGAATATTGTTAAATTTTAAAAAAAAAAAATAAATCTATCTATATATATTATATTATATATATGGATAAAGAAATAAAAACCTTATATAATAAAACCTGCGCAAAATGTAAAGATAAAGTTTGTCATGATGGTGCAGAATGCCCGCTTTTACGATGGATACACGAGTGGGGCGAACCCATGATTGAAAACAAACAGAATAAAAACATATAAAAAACTAACTTTTTTGTTTTTTTTGACGTTTTTTTTGTAAAAATACTTGACAAAATAGAAAAAATATACTATACTTTATATATAAGAAAAACGGAGGAAACCATGGAAAAACAATATAAAGCAATAATCGATGGAGAGAGCCACGCTATATTATTCTGGAGTAATATAGAAAACGAATGGATTAGTAATCTCTTCGGAACCAAAACAGAAATATTAGTTAATGAAGAAACGAAAGATAAAATCATAAATTCGCCACATTTTTACCATTCTGCACATCCTAAGTATGCCCCTCACCCTATTATATTTCAAAAAGTAAAGGAAGCATAATGAAACTCGGAGAAGCACAAAAAGCAATAAAAGATATAATCTTACACGATAAAAAGTATAGGTTTATATCACACTTTGCGGAAGATTTTTGCAAGGTGTACCACGAATACACAAAAAAAACAGTGATGGCTGTGTTTTCTAAAAACCCCCGTTATTCGCATAAACTGCTTGTTAAGATAGCGGAATATTTAGGGATGGGACTACGGCAGGAAACTGATTATTTACTTCAACCCAAATCGCCAAACTAAAAAGGCTATAAGTATCGCTTGTATAATCCCAAGTATGAGCGATACTCCTTTTTCTTTCCAGAATGTGCTTTTACCTTCCAGTATATTCAACTTTTCGAATATAGTATCTAGCTTATTTTCTACTTTTACGATATTTAATAACAGTTGATTATAGTTCGTGTCTATATGAACAATCCTCGATTTTATTTCATCGAATTCTTTTAATGTTTCTATTTGCATTTTATCAATCCTTGCGTTTACCCTTGTTATCTCCGGGCAATCATAACAGGTTCTATCAACCACTAGTTCGCCTCCGCCATTCTGTTATTTTCTTCTATTCTAGTCTCCAGCTGCTTAATATAAGCACGCCACTTTAATTCACGTTCTGCTAATGTTCGTGCATTTAGAAAATCTAAAAACACACCGCCTTGAACACTTTTGAACTTTACCGGCTTAGTTACCGGTTTGTGTGGCATTGGTATTATTAACGGTTTCATTACTATTTTCAAACAGCCCGTTAAGAAAATCGCTAATATCACTATCAGGCATAGAATATAACTTTTGTAACTTTTTTCGTAACACATTTAATATTCCCTTGTCTTGTTTATTTATTTTTTTCAGGTATTCCGCTTGTTGCTTTAACTCTGCTATCTGCTTTCGCTGTTTCTCTATTGTACGCTTTGCCGAAGATAAACGGCAACTTTGCACACCGCCGAATATTAAACTCCCAGCGATGATAACTATTAAAAAATAAATCAAATATTTCGTCATATTCCATTTTGCCCACCTTGAACCGTCGGTGGTACAACTGTTGTACTTCCAACCGTTACGGTGTTTCCTTTCTTTGCTAATTCCGTTACTTTTTCCCACGGTATTTTTTCAAGCAACACTTTATCTTTTTTACCATTGTAAATGACAGCTTGATACATAAGAAGCACAGCGCACGCTAATGCTAAACCGCCTAAACCAAACCGCCAATCATGTTTATAAAAAACCGCCACGATTGCAATCGCCATGCCCACAAGGATAAAAAGAACTATTAGAATATTGCATATTATTTTACTCATATTTTCACCACGTTATCAAGATTGCGCAAACTGTAACAAGCACAGCCACGTAAATAATAATAGCTATTTCCATTTAGTCCTCCAAAAAAGGTAACGGGTCAATCGTGTTCCAAGAAGGATGTTCCCTTAATTCAAAATGCAAATGCGCACCCCAACCAAAACCAACATCACCGTAATGCCCGATTTTTTGACCTTTTGTTACAGGTTGATTAAGCGATACATAGTTAACCGCTAAGTGCATATATCTTGTAAAATAAATCTTGCCGTCTATATTATGTTGTAAGATTATGTAGTTCCCGCCGGAATGTTTTGCGTCGGTGTATCTTAACCTGTGGTCATAATAATCAAAATCATATATACACACCCCGTCTTCCGGGGCTATAACATGAGTATCTCCTTCCTTGTCGATAAAATCTATACCGATATGTATATCTTTTTTTCCGTTCGGTAAAGTTCTTTCCACCCCGTACGGGCTTGTTATTTTCGGATTATAAACCGGATATATCATAAAGCCTCCTCAAAAATGCCATATAGATTTTTTATATAATCGTATCGCTTCTAAATCTTTAAATTCTTGTTTTAATCTTATATTCGGATGCGGATATTTTTTATAAAACTTAAACATTGTGTCAACCCTATTTTTTTGCAACCAGTTATCGCAAGCATCTAATAATATTATTATATTTTCTTTTTTCAATATAGGTTGTATAACTTTCCACAATCTATTTATTATTTTTTCACCGCCAGTTTTAAACTCCAATATCAAAAAAAACTGTGTGTTGATTTTTATTAACGGCTTAATATATTTTTCCAATAGGCTGCCGTAAGTCATACACGGAAAAGGTCGCCAAGAATGTTGGCAATACACATCACCGTTATAAATAATATCGACTTCCACCGCCGAAAAACCGGAAAGAAGTGCATCCGTTAAAGGTTGTTTCGTCCATTGGTCGTTGTGGCTATATTTCATTTTCAATCCTTACGTTTTTATAATATACATTAGTGAAACATTTGCCGGTCGTGTTTCACTTGATGTTTTCGGTGTTCCGTTTGTCCCATCAGTAATAGGTGAACCAATTATTAACTGTTCTTCTCTATAGGTTGTATTGGTTGTTGTTTCAGTTCCAGCCCCACGGGTTGGGTCTCTATTTAAATTATAAGATGCATCGGGTACATAAATCCCATGTTTATGCCCTTGGAAAGCATCATCTTGTACACTTCCGACATTATCACCGGTATCGCCACCGCTTGCGCTTGCCGTTCTGCTTCCTGCATCGGGGTCATTTCCAGCCCCGTTGTCATATCCACGGACAAACCTCCCCCGTAAATCAGGAAGATTGAAAGTAGTACTCCCGTCGCCTTCACCGAATGCCGTGCCAATAGCCGAAAAAAGTGAAGCATACGTACTTCTTGATACTGCTGCACCGTTGCATTCAAGCCATCCAGACGGCACTGTTTCAAAAGCTACTTGTCGGACTTCACCGATGATAAATCCTTGTGAAGTGCCTATGCTATCGGCAACAGTCTTTATTTGTGTATCGATAACATCGAGATTGTTGTTCATACCGGCACCCCAATCAGAAGAACCGATTTTATATTTAGTTAAGTTATAGTTAGTTGTATATCCTTGAATTCCCATTTATTTTCCATAATCCAAGCCCCAACCAGTAATACCGTAACCGTTTTGGACCTGATAAGTTTCATCTGTGGCAAGTTCCCACGCAACAATCTGTATTTCTTGTTTTGAATAATCCCGTTGTATTTCTTGTACTTCAAATCTCTTATTGAAGTTAAACTTTTTCGATACCCAGCGGAAAATAGTATCTAATCTAAAAGCATTATATTTCTGTATATCAAAAGTAAGTGAAGCAATAATAAACTCACGCCCATACATTTTTATTAAGTTTCTTTGTGCAAAATGCCCGCTATCAGCATCTTTTATCCGAACCGCTGCGCCCACTCCGCCGTCTTGTTCGTCGTAAGGTATATCCCCGTATTTTTTTCTGATATTTTCACCATAGTTATATCCCCCATTATCGGTTAGAATAACGTCACCTTCATCTTCACACTTAAAAGCATAGTTTGTGAAAAGTCTATCTTGCCAGTTGTTTTGCTCTAACTTCACACCGCTTAAAAGGTCTTTATCAGTAACTGTAAAACTTTCTTCATCTTTTTCTGTCGGGTCATATGTATCAAAAACAATCTTATTATTAGAAAAATATATTTGCAATCCCGCTTTTTTTGACAATCCATTAAGTGCGCTGTAAAAAGTCAACGTGTCGTCGGCTATAATAGAATAATATTTTTCGTTATATTTTTCTTTTACCCGTTTGTAAAAAACTTCATCGTATTCAAGCCCGTAAACATCGCAAAAAGTTTTTATTATTTCTGCGGGGTTTTCGTCAATAACCGATGTTTCGATTTTTTCTTCTAATCCGTCGTATCCGTTTATACTTACGATTAACTTTATTTCATCGTTTGAGGGTTGAATATCTTTTACCACCCCTTGCAATATAATATCGTTATTAATGGTATCAGTTAAAATGACAGGAATATCCCGCCAAAAGTTATTGCTTAGTGGGCTTCTTTGAAGATACGGGATGAACGCATCTTGATAAGCAAGTGTGATTTCATATTCAGGTTTAAACATCCGTTCTTCAATCTCTTTTGCTTCCCGTATCGGTGCAAGGTCAAGCATATAGTTAGATATGTCTATTCCGTTGAAGGTTAGTTGGTACTTCAAATAACCTCCGTTAATGTAAGATTAAAGTTATTATATGGGTAACTATATTCAAGCCCATCGTAAAATATTGTACTCATGCTTAAGTTTGAAGAAACCCTACATTTTATTTTTTCTATTAGATAGCTTCCATTATCCGTAATATCAGCGTCAAGAATAAGATAATCAGCCCCGGAATATATAATCCGGTAGTTTTCGCTATCGTTTAAAGTCAAGGTCCAACCAGCCCATTTTTGCTCATCCCAACTTTGCGTTGTATCTTCTAAAACACAAACTTCATAATCAGGATTTTTTATTTCTAATTCAGCCATCGCTTCCGGGTAATCGTCTATTTTTCTCATTTGTACCGTGCAATCTCCGGAGTTGTCGGTATAACCTGTCTGATTGGCGGGTTTATACCACACTGCCGTCCGGTTCCGCTGTAACCTTTGTATTTTCCTTGCCATCGTTGCGGAAATATTACATTGTTGCGGAAAGTTTAAATCAAACTCAAACCAACAATCACTAAAGTTTATTGACGGCGCCCCCGCTAAAGTTTGTTTTGTAAGGAAATCACTTCTATTCATACGAACCGCGAACCCTAACGGCATTATATCTAATTCTATTTCGATAGCGTCTTTTTCATGTTCAGTATATTGAAAATCATACGCACCAGCGTCTTTTCCGTCGTCGCCAAACTGTTTAGCTGGGCTATCAAGAATATCATAGTTTACGGAAGTTTTTATTTGTAAATCTTCGCTTCCTTCGTTCGTATTAATAAAAAGAGGGTTCCCGATAGTACAATTCTGCGTACTTACAAAATCGCCAAGTGAACATCTTGCATATACGCAAAACTGTATTGTTACCGTACCAGCGGAATACAAGCCTGAACGGCAATGATAAAATATATTATTTTTTATACTACTTGTGGTCAGTGAACCTGATAAATAAAACCCGTAATCGACGTTGTAAACCGTGTTATTTTCTATCGTTGCGGAAGTCCCAGAATGATTAATAGCGATTTCTTCAATATTATAAATCACGTTATTTTTTGCGCTTAACGTGCCGGTAACTTCCATCCCATTTTCACAATCATGTATTTCTGTATTTTCTATCGTTAGATTGGCTGCGTCTTTGATTGGGTATAGCTGGAAATCTTGAAAACTACTATATCGTATAGTAGGGTTGTTGTTATCAGCATAAACAGCGTTACCGCCTATGCGGGTAATAAAAGAAATATTATTAATCTCAACGTCGCTTTGTAGTTTAAGAAAATAATCATTATATTTTTGGTCGCCCATGTATAGAAAATCATCATAAACTCCAAGATAAGCGTCCAAGCCGGATTTTATAAGTGTAAAATTCACGCCGTCGGTGCTTCTATATAGGTCGCCTGAAGTAGTGATAATATAAATATGTTCATTTTCCGCTATACCTGAATATTCTACCGTACCATCGAAAACTTGCGCCCAGCTTTCAAGGTCGTCTTTACTCCTCCAAACACCGCCCGCCGAACCGACTACGTATAAATATCCATCATGATTAAAAAGCCGTTTCGCCGTAAAAGAACCCCAATCAAAAGTTTTTCTAACAGTGAAAGTTTGCCCGTCGTTTGATGTAAGTACGGAATAATCGAAAGCAACCGTAAGCCTATTATTAAACGAAGCAACTGCCCGGATTGTTTGTGTACCAAGGGCAAGGTCCTCGAAGTTATCGGAAACCGCCGAAAAAGTAGAACCGTCGCTGCTTCTTAATACTTCCTGCACCGTACCGGAAGAAACAGCGTAAATATAGTTGTTGTGTTCTACTATTCCTCGTATCGCCGTGCCGGAAGAATTATAAACAGTGCTTTCTGTTTCAATATCCGTAAACTTTATTATTTTCCCGTTATCAGTTCCAAAATAACAACCCGTTATTGCAGTCGTTGTGGAAGCCCCCACACAAAGAATATTTTCACCTGCTAAGTCTTTTCTTTCAGCCCATCCGGAAGAATAGTTGTATATAAGGTCAACGTCGCCGCCACTTTCGCAAGCCACATAAAAAGCGTTGTTATATTCTTGAAAAATCTGCCGGTTTATATCGCTTAAACTTTCAAGCTGTGCGTCCGGAATAGTTGCATCAACGTTCCTTATCGCCGGCGATATATCGCCCACCGTTGATATTGTCGTTATCCCTGTGCTAAGTTCAAGTTGTTCATCCCAATATCCGTCGGAAGTGAAAAATATTTTTGTATAACCGGAAGAGTTACAAAGTGTGTCTGCTTGCGATATTGTGAGAACCGGACTTGCAGTAGAACCATCATTACTGTCACTTCCTGATTTTGACACGTACCTTGTCGTTAAATCGGAATGTGGTAAATCGTTTCTACTTTCGTGATTTGTTTGCCCTATGTCATTAAGTTGTAACTTTTCTTTACGTGTATCTTGTATTATCTCCAATACTACATTATCAGCTATCGCCATTAACTCACCTTTATCCTTCCGCCCATCCGGGACGCTGTTTTTCTCATAGCGTCGATAACAGCGTTTTCAATATCGTATTTTGTAAGATTGCCGGTTTGTCCGTTAATATTCACCGTCGGCGAAAGCGTAACGTTGCTTTTTTGAGTAAGTGCATTCGTTAAAGCCCCCGGAAGTTGAGAAGGATGAACGCCTAAGCCTTTAGAAAATGCCGTTGTTAATCCGGAGTTTAAAACAGTTTCGCCTTCGTGTACTAGCCCCGCTATTCCTGAACCGTCGCCGGTGTACCCGCCAGTAGCGAAAGTCACTACATTTCCAAAACCCGCAAGTTTAAGAAACTTTTCTTTATCAGCATCGCTTAAATATTGCCCTCTTGCACCTTCAACCGCTTTCACTAGTTGTGTTTCACCTGTCATTCCAAGTATTGCCATAATCCTTTGCATGATTTCCGTTCGTGATTGTCTTGCTTGCGCGGACCCTTCACGCACAACCCCAACGGCGATTTTTCGTTCCAACTCGTACATTTGGTCGATAAGATTGTTAATATCTTGATTGCCTAACGCCCGAAGTTGTTTCAAAAGTTCGTCGCTCAACTTAAGTTGTAATCCTAACTGTTCACGAAGTTCGTTTGTACGGTTTTGGTCGAGTTCATACAACTTCGTTTGTGCGTCAAGATACATATCAATCATTTTCATTTCTTGTTCATGTCCGGCAAGTTGTTTATCAAGTTCTAAAGTCTGAAGCTGTGTTATTGCCACCGCTTGTGTAGCGTCTTCCATCATGAATTGTGCTATTGCTTGATTATATTGCAGCTGCGCTTTTCTGTCATTTATTGCATCCCGTTGTATTTGTAACTCTTTGTAACGGTCTTTCATTTGTTCTTTTGTAAGTTTCCCATATTTCTGTTCAAACTGTAAAATAATGTCATTATAACCGGTTTCTTCCGCTGCTTGCCTTGCCTTTTCATTCCCGATTTCAAAATATAATCTTTTCTCAAACTCGAGTAAATCAATACGGTTTTGCATACTTCTAAGATATTTTTGCTCTTGATACATTATAAAGGTATACATGGCTTGGTATAGTTGCATTTGTTTCTGTAAATCTCTTTTTTTCTGTTCTTTTGTTTTCCCGCCGAAAATACTTTTTGCAGTTTCGCCGATTGTCATAATGCCTTCTATCACGCCGGCTGCCTGTGAAGCAAAAGGTATTTTACTGTTTTTTACTCCAGTGTTCCATGCCTTAAAAGCACCGTAAGCTCTTTGTGTCTGCGTTCCGCCGGAATATTTAAGGCTATTAATTTGGTCGGCAACACCTGCGAAATTTCCCGCTATACTGGTAGCTTGCCCAGCCCGTTTTAACGCACCTTGGAAACGTATCATTTTTTTTCTTGCCCGTACTTCTTCATCTAACCTTCTTCGTCTTTCGTCGAATTCGGCATCCGTTACCGTGTTTGCGTTATCACGTCGCCACTTTAAAAGTTCTTCATATTTATTTTTCCTATATTTTTCTATTGCGTCAATGGCTTTTTGTTCTTGCTCAACCATACTTGCAAAACCCATATCAAGCCCGATATATTGCCTGAAAACTTTATTACTTTCCTCGACAGCTTTTTTTACACTTTCGCTTAGCTGCTTACGAAATGCCGGAAGATTTTTTATAACTAAATCAAAAAATGCCTTTTTCTTTCCGGTAGTAGCACCGAGCAATCTTCTAAGTTCCTCTACATCCGAAGTATTACCACTCCAAACAGCATTAAAGGCAACCGTTCTAACTTCTTGATTTCTCATCTGTCTATCAGTAGCCCCGAAAGCCTTAAGTAACTCCATGCCTTTTTTTGTTACTTTGAGTTCTATTTTTGTCTTGTTGATTTCTCTTAGTTTATCTAAAAAACCTTGCATTGAGTTCTTTAACGAATTCCAATATGAAGCATTGGTAGCGGAAGATTGGCTTGTTCGTGTTCTTTGTATTTGCGCCACTTGTTTTTGTAAATGTTTTAGCATATTTGATTGAACAGAAGGACCACCGGCGATTTGGTCCATAAAAAAACGCCCGTATTGTTGTAATGCTTTTTGTTGTTGTGAAGCAGAAAGTTGATTAAATAACTTAGCTAACTTCTGATTTGCTTGTATTGCTTGATAGGCTTCTTGATTATTACGTAACATCATGCTGTACATATCCCGCATACTTTCTGTAACTTTACCGGCTGCCTTCGCTACTCCGAATAAAATCATAGTTTGCTTTTCGTTTATACTATTGTTTTTCATTGCCGATTGCATGAGAATAGGGTATAAGTTAATAAGTTTCTGGTAATTCTTTATTACTTCATTTCTTGAACCTTGCGAACCGAAGTTTCTCGCATACTCAAATATTCCAATAGCGGAAGTAAACATCCCGCCACCTTTACCCATCATTTTGTCAAGCACGCCCGCCCCACCGCCAGCTTGGATTTTTTTAAGTTGCGAAAACTTTTTTAGCACACCTTCTGCACCGCCTAAAGTGGATTGAAACTGATTTTGTAAAGCAGCGTCAGAAATCTCCCGTTGTGTTTTTATAAACCTTCGTGCCTCTTGTGTGTTAATAGCAATCGCCCGCCCCATGCCGTCGAACCCTTGTATAGCAGTCGGGATTTCTTTCGCAAGTTTTGCGATAGCGGATTGAAGCTGTTGATTTTCTGTGATACTTCTATTTTGCTTTTTTGATAATCTTTCGTAAGTATCAATAAGGTTTTCCTGCGCATTTGTGGCTTGAGTTTGTTGGTCGAATTGCGCCATTGCCACTTGCAGTTCTTTCATTTGGTCGCCAAAATCTTTAGAAAATCCAAGTAATGAAGAAAAACTTTCTGTTAGCCAACCGAACGCTTTTACTGCGCTTTTTATAATAGGAAAGATTGCTTTAAACACAGGGATTAACGCTTTACCGAAATCTTTCGTAATATCGGCAAGTTCGTTGCTAAACTGTTTCAGCGGGTCAACGGCACCACGAGCGGCACCGGAATATTGTGCTTGTATTTCTTGCAATAGGTAGGCTTGTCTTTCTGCTAATGTATTGAAAGATTTTAGTTTGTTTTCATCAAACATTATACCGGAACGTCGTAAACTGGAAGCCATTTTTAACGGTGCGCTTAATGCCTTCGCCGTCTGAATAGATACAGAAGTTACAGACTGCCCGGTCGTTTGTGCAATAGCAAGCACATATCTTGTTGCTTTTTTCGCAGTGTCTTGCGAAATATTACCGAATGTTTGAAATTGCGCAATAACGTTCATGATTTCCGTGTTGCTGTAGTTTGTTTCTTTTTGCAGTTGTCTTGCAAGTGCTATGTGTTCAATCCAAACTTTTCTAGTACCGTCTGCACGGTTCTTAATCAACGCCCACAACTTACGTTCCATAGCCATATCTTCAACGGCTATTTTTACCATCTTTTTTATACCCATCACGATACCGGTTATAGCACCTACCGCAACAAGTGCGCTTGCTTTTATTGAAGCAAAACTTTTTTTCACGGATTGCCCAGCCATTTGACTTTCTGAAGATATACCTTTTAGTTTGCTTTTTATATTCGCCGTGTTAGCTTTTATGTTGATTAAAACATCTTTTTTAGCCATTATTTCGCCTTATATTTTCTATCAAGATAATCTGATACAGCTTGTTCTTGTTCAGAATATCTCATTATTTCTAAAGTCGCCCTCAAAATCGTGGTCTTAGACAACCCTTTCGTCCAGCCGATTTTTGTTCTGAGAAGTCTTCCAACGTCTGCAATCGTCGGATTATGTTTAATTTCTGAGCTAGAAAGGCTTCGTTTTTTTTTACAGCCTCCGGCAACATTACAACGTATGTAAGCAACCTGTGTAGCTGGAATACATTTACATTACAAATAAACCACTTCCAAGAACATGAACCTTTTAACTTTTTCTGAAACAAATACTTTTTCGCTACCGCAAGTATTAAATCGGGCTTATCGGTAACCGCCTCGAGTATCTCTTGCAGACTTACTTTTTGTTCTATCACCGCAACATCATCCTTGATAAACCCTTTTTGCTGCAATGCAATCGCCACCGAAAGCATTAAATCTTTTGTGAACTGCCGGTGTTCTATATACGAAGGCGGTGCAAGATATATATATTTTTCTTTACCTGATTTCGACAATATTGGTACTTTTAATACTAGTTGATTACTGTCAATAATCATTTCTTCCGGTATTTCTGGCATCTCAAATTCATTTATATATGCGTTCATAATATTATCCTATTATTACAAGGGCGGTTTCCCGCCCTACACTCTAACTTCTAAGTTCAGTAGTGTCTTTTAATCTTCTATTTTCCAAAAATATAAATCTCTCTGTTTGTCAGTAACATCCGGGTCAAGTTCTGCTTCGATTGTGATAGGCAATGAGGCATAATCTTGATTACCGTTTACAATCGATACATCTTCGGTCATTATTCTACCTTTACGTATTACAAAGTAAATCTCTTTACCGTCAACACGTTTTGATTTCAGGTAGTAACCTGATACTGTTTGCGTTCCGGGTTCAGTCCCGCCAAAAGCATAAGAATACGAACCACTTGAAAGTTCCGTTTCGTTATTCAACGCCAAACCTAAAACGTCTGCGTCCCATTGCTTTAACATCCCTTGGATTTGTATTGTTTGACCAATCAAATCACTCCTTACTTTCGTTTGTGGGATACCCTCAACAAACTTTGCAAATTCCTGTGATACACTGATTGTCTTTTCACCGTCCATATATCCAAGAAGCTGGTCGGCTGTTATTGCATCAGTTGTGCTATCTACAGAACATGAATACAAATCGCTATCCTGTATCCAAAATTTATCTCTATCTTTTCCAAAAGCCATTTTTATTCTCCATTAAGTTGATAAGTCCGTTCGACTTGTTTAAAGTAGCTTATATTAATCTTTGAAGTTGCATGAAAAGCGTTCTTTACATTAGCAAGATATATCCCATAACTTACGTCGTATTTTTTATATTTTCCATCAACAGTATTGTTAAGTTTCCGGTTTGTAGAAAGTGCCGTATTGATTTCATCAACGAAGCCGATAACTTCCTTGATTGCTTCTTCTTCACTCCCTACTTGGAAATATCTACACACAGCATTAAGCTCAAAAGTCAAAACAACTTCGTCTAAATCTTCCGCTATTTCTGTTTCGTGCCATTCTTCACTAATAGGCGAAACAAAGATTGCAGGAAAATCAACAAGGTTAAAGTCCGTTAAATCAGGATGACCGATTTGTACAGTTTTTCCTTCCAGTTCACTGTCAAGTATATCCTTAAGTGCTTCCGTTGCGTTTTTCATTTCCAAACCTTTTCTATCGCATCGCTTAATATTTGTTGCATCCGTACATAGTCATTTTTAGTTACATACACAAAAGGACGTGACGGTAACTTTGCAGGATATTTTCCAAACACACGAAGATTAGCACCGTATTGGTGGAAACCTGCGTATTTGTATTTTGAACCCCATTGTAAACCGTCTTGAGTGCGATACCCTTTTATTGATAATCGAAGCCCGCCACTATCACGCAAAAGTTTCCCGCCTTTACGTTTCGGATTAATCTTAAAAGTATTAGCGGAAAACGGCTGCCATCTTTGACCGGCTACACCTGCGGGTGTTTGTTCCGGTTCAGCTATCACACCGCCGCCACGATAAGCACCATCTTTAGTAAAAATATCATCGCTCGAACGTTGCAAAACATTCTTGCCAAGACTTTGAACCGTTTTCGTAGTTACTTGTGGAAGTTCGTTACTGATTTTCTCAAACCAGTTTGCTAAACCGAATAAATTCATGCTTGCCCGTACCTTCCATAACCAAAATAAGTATCGTCCGGTAAACTATTAGAATAATCAGCTGCCGTGTATTGAAACAACACAACCCCGCCACTATCCTTTATAGCCATACCGCTTTCAACCTGATTTTGCAAAAGTTCACGCTGTTCTTTGTAGTACGCAAAATCTTCAGGCATTTTTTCCATCCCCAAATAAAAACGACGGAGAACTAACTCCGCCGTCCACATTTGAGAAATAAGGTTTATTACTGTCGGTATCGGTTCGGGCACAGAGGAAGTATATCCCAAAGTACCACGCCAAACATCTATGTAACTATCAGCTAACGTAATCCTATCTTCAACATCGTTATCATTGATATTTTTCGATGCTAAAGAAGGCACGTTCGCTCTTAACTGTGCAACTGTACTATACATAAGCTACCTTACTATATATTTTCTAACCGGTTCGATTTCGCCACGCTTTAATAAAATCGCTGCTATATGCGGTTTATAAAGCTGCTTTCGTCCGGTCTTTACATTCCAGTATTCTTTCAATATATTATCCATTTACAAACTTAATAATATATTGCCAAAAGCCCGGGATAATCACGCTGCGCTCTTCCAATCCAAACACATAAACGCCTTTATAAAAAACATCGTGCGCCTGTGCGTCTTTTATTGCCGTGATTGAAGGTGCGTTGCGTGAAAGTTTCATAAACGGTTTTCTCATACCGCCGATTTTTGCAAGATACCAGTCATTAGCATCCGTCAATCTTGCGTCAACAATAACATTTTTGATAATCGGTTTGAAATAGTTTTCAGTGTCGTTTGATTTATCAAAAGTGTAAGAACTATAAACAAGTTCTGTAGCTGTTTTTTGCAAATCAGGAGGCACGATGATTGTATCGGGAACGATGTTTAAAATCCGTCCACCTGCGCCTTTAAACTTCATCATCGCCACAATACCACTTTCGATTGTACCACTTGCAAGCGCACCTGATAGAAGATTATCATAAGTAGTGCCGCTAGTATCTGAAGGGTGTGAATTATCAAAAAGGTTTTCACCATCGTAACAAAGATAAACTGCGTCCGTGCCAGTGTCGCCACCCGCAAGAATAGAGGCAATCTGTTTGTCGTCATTTTGCGCTGCGTACTCGGCAAGTCCGTTAATCTCGTCCATGTACAATCCTATATTGTCGTCTTCAATATCACGCTTCCGGATTTGGATTGTTTTTTCCCAATCTTTCAAGCTGTATTCTGCATACCCGCCTTGAAGTTGGTCGGTTTTCTTTTCTGTTCCGGTAGTCCACTCGTTAAGACCATCGCCTAAGTCGTTAACATACGGGAACTGTACCGTATTTGTGTTAACTTGCACAGTTGAAAAACAATTGCCGTAAGTTCGTTGTTGCGCTTCTAAGTTCTGCGCAAATGCTTTATTGATTGTTTTCGTTAGTGCATTTATTGTTCGTAAATCATCTGTATATACGCCCATTTCTTACTCCTTAATATTTTAGTTTTACCCACCATCCAGTACCAACGGAAACACGCATTATTTTTCCTGCTACGTCGATATTGGACGCGGAAGTTGCAAGAGTATCGTCGCCTGTTGCGTATACTTCTTGACCGTTATCTGTTTGTGCTGCGCTTGAATAAGCCCAGAATATTTCATTGCCAGTTTCAACTTCGATATTAACATCACCAGCATTTCCGCTTGCGTTGTCTACATATTGAGTTGCCACGCCAAGAAAATCATAGTTTGACGTGTCGGCTGCTTCTACTACATATCCGCTTGCGTCGGTAGCAACAAAAGCACCTTTATAGATTGTTGAACCTGCTTGTACCGGCGCAAGTGTCTTATGCCCCGGATAAGCAGCTTTCCTTACTGTATTTTGTGATAGTGCCATTATTTAACTCCTAACTGTGAAGCGAACTTCTTCTCAAGTTCATCTTCTCTTTCTGTTTGTTCGGGTGTATGTTCTGCACCGTATTCTTGAGTAAGGTCGCTTTCCGGAAGGCTCTCAAAAGTTTTGATTAACTTTTCGCATTTTTCTTTGTCATATTCTAATGCTTCAAAAGTTTCATAAACTCCTTTTGCGTCCGCCGGCGTGAGTTTCCCTTTTTCAAGAACTTTCGACTTAAAGCTATCTATAATAGACTGTTTTTGTGTTTCGAATTCTTTCGCTTGGAACTCTTTTACACGTGCTTCAAGTTCTTCTTTTTGTTTAACGTGTTCGTTGATTTCAGCTTGATACTTTTCTACTTGTTTTTGAACAGCATCAAACTTTTCTGAAAGTTCGTTTACTTCCCTAGCTTTATAAGTTTCGTACTCTACTTTCAGTTCATTGTATTTTTTTTCAAAATCCATAGTAAACTCCATGGTTTTATTTTTTGCGTTTTCCATAAGAAAAACGTCGTAAGGTTCGTTATTTTCGTATGCTTGGATAGGTTCAAGAAAAAAAGCCGGCGTATCACTTCCCAAAAGTGCAACGGCTTTAATCGTATTCTTAAACTGTTTATCTTTCCACGTAAAGTTCGACCATATCTCTATACTTCTATGTGGCAACCTACCAGTAGCGATTTTATTATATATTTCATTATCAACATTTTCAAAATCAGCGTATATCGAGTTATTCTCTAATCTTAGGTTTGTTACCCATCCTTTTGCTTCTTGCGTGTTGTCATCATGCCCGCTTCTTAACGGGATTGTATAGCCTTCTTTTATTAATCCGTTTGTATTTTGAAAAGCTGTTTCAACATCTTTTTTCGTTATAGTCCTACCGTCAATCGTCTTCCCAACTTTCCATATTTCTACTTTATTAATGTTCATTTCGCCACCTTCGGTATTGTTACTCGACCGACACCGCCGAACCCATCCGCTGGGCTGCTATATGCTTCTTGTGCGTCGGTTCTACTTTGGGGTTTGTTGCCCCAATCTGTATTATATTGCTCATCAAGAAAAATCGATACCATAAGAGAACGACAGTTATAATGATTTGGGGGATATATTTGCTCAACACGTGGGTCTTTTATATCGATTATTTCGCCGTCATGTTCTTGGCAAAAATATGTCGTTCTATCGTCAAGGATTGCAGAATATTGCAAAGCCGTTACCACGCCGGTAAGCTCCGGTGCTGTTTGCTCAAGATACCTACCACGATTAAGGTAACTACTTGTATTAGTCCGAACGATTGTTTGAAGCATTGGTGTTTCAATAGCATTCAATGGTTGTTTGAAAAAATCATACTCAGCGGGAACCGGATTAATATATTTTTCGAATTCCTTATTAATCCCATCGACTAACTCCTGTACTATCTTTTTTTGTGTCATTCTTTCCGGTGCTTGCAAAGCGTTAAGCACCTTAAGATTATTACTTATCTCAGCAGTAAGTTTTTCTGTGTAACTTTCTGCAAAAGTCTTAATCCTTAACAATGCTTCTCTTTGTTCACGACTTAACTTTACGCCTTGCTTTAAATATTCATTAATCAAACTTCTAACGTTTTCGATTTCTTCTACTGCATAGTTATCAACTTTACCGGTTGCTAGGTAAATATCCGTTTTCTGTTCTTCAATATCGTTAATAATATCTTCCCACGTTTGTAATGATTGATATTTTTCTATTTTCACCTTAGCGGCGAATGTTTCTTCACGAACTGATTTTATGCCTTCAAGGAAAGACCTTGCACCAATAGCATAAATGTATTTTGCTATATCGTTAACGTTTTGTTTTTTGTAACTTAGTTCCTTGCCTTTTGTGGCTTGGTCGACAAAGTTTAATCTTGCCGTGTTTAGTTCCCTTGCCAATCTCCGGATAAATCCCATGTTCATTTTCGTGTAAAAAGTTTCCATTGCTTGATAATCAACATAATCAAGCGGGCGATTAACTATTTTTACTTGCGTATCGTATTCGCCTTTTTGAAACTCAAAACGTGCGTGTTTTTCTTCACTTTTTCCGTACGTTTCTTTTTCATGCGTGAAATCAACGTTATTTTCAGCATGATACTGCTTCTGTATTTCTTTGTTATCTTCCTTTATTTGTGCTTCTCTATCTTGGTCATGTTCGATTTCTTTAGAAATATTATTATTTTTCATGTCCGGTATTTCCGGCTTTTCTAACACATCGTCTTCAATAGGCATATCGATAAACTCTTTAATATAGTCTTGTTTTACTTTTATTCCCGCTGCCTTAAGTTCCGTTAATATAGCAATCTTAAGTTGCAATAGATTGTAGTTAGTCCGAACAAACTTGAATTTAGGATATTCTTTTTGTTGCCCGAAGTTCACTTCAATAAGCTGCTTAATAATCTGTTTATTAACTAAATCTTCTAATCTTTCTTGCTCTTGGATTATTAAATCGTAAAAGACTTCAATCTGTGTTCTTGCCTTTGCGTTACTACCTGTGTCTGTACTAGTATAACCTATATCATCCGGTACACCTAACCCACGTGAAATATCTTTATCATACTCATCTATTTGTTTTCGTAAATCTTCGTAGTTAGCAAACCCGCCTTCAAGGAAAGAAAGTTCTATAAGCGGTTGCAATTCGCCTTTTTCGCCAACCCTTGAAGGAAGCTGTATTGACGTGTTATCCTTTATATTAAGTGAAACATTTTCCGCTGCTGCTTTCCCGCCGTTTAATGTTTGTGCATATTTCGCTATTACCGGTGGTAAACTTCTCAACTCGTAAGCTATCGGCGTAATGATATTTAATCTTTTTTTCGCCCTCCATGTCGGATATAGTGGCTTTAATACCGATTGACCGTAAAAGTTACCATCAAGTATATAAGGATAGACAAAATAAACAAACTTTCGTAAGAATTCATCACGTTTAAACTTCTCCTGCTTCCCGTCCCCTTGGTGTAAGATTACATACTCAAGATTGTGTTTCCCGTCCGTTTGGAAGTTAAAGTACGAAGATGGATAAACTTTAATCTTGCTTAATCTTAGTTTACTGCCGTCATTCTTAAATACTTTTTCAGCTACCTTAAACCCGTAAACCCTTGCATCAAGTAAGTTTTTAAGAATATTATTAAAGTTATCGTTTTCGATATTTTCAAAGTTATCATTAATAAAATCAACTATTTCATCTGGGTCTTTATCGTTGTACCCTACTTGAAAAGGTACGCTAAAAAGTGTACGTCGTATGATTTGTTCTATTCCATGAATACGTGTATCCATATACATTTCGGTATAAAGGTCGTATCCGGTTTGACTGTAATCAGTTTGGTCAAGAATATCGTCCGGATTTGTAGGGTAATCACGACAAAAATCGTCCAGTTCTTTAACGGTTTCTTCTGTCAATAACCGGATGTTTTGCGCTTTAACTTCTTTATTAGCGTTGTTAGCTATTTTTGTATTTTCTGTCAATAGTAAACCCCTTTGGAAATCGTTATCTCTACTGCGTCAACAAACCTATTTTCAATCGTTGCTATCCCATACCTTAGAGCATCGCAAGCATGGTCATTTAGTTTTAACGGCTTTTCTTTTGCTTCCTTGCCTTCCTTATGTTCTTCCCATCTATAAGTCTGTAGCTCTCTTATTAAGTTAGCGCATTTTCTATCTATCGTTATTTTACCCTGAGTAAAGTTCCTTTTTACCAACTGTATACCGTTCGATATATCGTTTATAGCTTTTTCCGTATATATGTTATTTTCTATACATTCCCTTATATTAGAAGGTTCAGAAGGGTCAGCGAAAGTATAAGTAAAATGTTTATCTTTATGTTTTGACTTAATGATTTCTATAAACTCGGTTAATGTTAATCCTTTTTGATATATTTCATCGAATATATAAAAGTTTCTATCTTCGTCTATCGCACAAAAAAGACAAACTGCTGGGTTTGTGTATCCCCAGTCAATACACCGGAAGAAAGTGTAGCTGCCTAACCTATCACCGAATTCGATATTACTGACAAACGACGGGTTGAATTCATCATATACAAGCCCCTCGAATAGTATCCATTTTCCTAAAATATACCTATCAGCGTATTGCCCGCTATAAGCATCTTGCATACTTTCAAGATAACTTTCCGGAAGATGAACATTCTGATTACTACTTGCCTCAACAACATAGTAGTTTTTATCATTCACTTTATCTTCATAGAACATTTTATAAAGCCAATGAAGTGGTGTATCGGGGTTAGTTGCTAACATCCCCTTTAACGGTGTGTTCGGCTGTCTTAATCTTCCGACTAATGCTTGAAAAATATCAAATGTTATTTCTTTCGCCTCATCCACAAAAAAGAAACCGATTTCAATACCAGTAACCTTAGTCTCGTTTTCTAAATCGATAAAATAAACAGTGCTGCCGTTTTTAAACTTTACATAGCTTTCCGCTCGGTTATACTTATCAATAAACGCTTTTCCATATTCGCCAAGAATATCAAAAAAGTTTTTCATAGTAGTCCGTTTAAGCGTCGCCATTGTCTTTCGTGCTATTATTCCCACTATGCCCGGGTATTCAATACAATACTTTATTGCCTGTAGGTTGCATATTGTACTTTTCCCATTACCATACCCACCGGAAAATAATCTAAACTTTGCGTCGCTTAATAAAAAATCAGCCTGCGCTTGAAGTGCATTAATCTGCGTTGTTGTTTTGGGTTTTTCTAATACTTTCAGGTATATTCACTACTATTTGGAAATCACTATCAGTTATAGCGTTAAAATCATTTATTCCAATCATATCTATTATCCGTAATGCTGCATTTAGCGAAACATTATCATTATCACTATGTACCAGCTCGATTAACCTTGTTACTGCTTCTTTTGAGAAGTTTGTTAACATTTGCTTACAATCGGTGGCAACATCATCAAGAAACTCTTTTCTTCTTGTTTCTATTTCGTTTCTATATTTCTTTACCCATCTACAAATCGTCGTTTTTGTAACGCAAAACTCCTGCGCCCAATCATCATAACTTCTACCAACTGTAATAGGGAATAACTTTATAAACTGCTTTTGTTCTTTTGTCATTCTCCACCTATCACTATATCTAACTCACAAACGCCGTCGTAAAGGTTATCCATTATCAAACTTGTTAGATACCCATCCGAGTTGCCTTCTATTCTCACAACATCCCTTACTATATATCCGCTGCTATCGCCATTGACATAATATTTAGCTTTCCCGCCGCTTGTGGTCATAATCATTTTTACTACTGTTCCGCTCGCTACGTCATCAAACTGGATTGTCTTGCCTGTCTGCCCGCTTGTTAGCTCTACTTGCTTAAATGAATAGTTATTCAAAGTGTCGGAAACATCATCATATTTATTAAGTTGGATAATCTTATCGCCGTCGCTATCTTCTATATACCCGCCGGTTACATCTACAAAGGTTTTAGCCATTTTTCACTCCATAAAAAAACCCCCGGACTTTAATCCGAGGGCTACATTTTTTAATCATCTGCTTTTATAATATCATAGGTATATATGCAATATACCCAATTTACTATAATTATATATATGATTATTTAAATAGTCAAGTACTTTTTTATTTTTTTTAGTAAAAAGCAGAGTTAATACCAAAGTTAAAAAACTATATCATCAGGAAATTCGAACCATTCTCTACCATCGTGAAACTTATATTTTAGTTCATTTAAATCCGCTTGGTGTATAATATATTTTTTACCGATACAAACAAACTTATTTAAAAAAATATCATGCAATCTGACAATATCTGTCAATGGTATTTGCTTGTCTAAGGTATCAAATATATCTTTAGCTATCTTTTTGAAACATTTAGGTCTTAAATCTTTATCCATGCTTTCCATGATAACTTCGGAAAGCCTATAAAAAAAGCTGCTATTTTTAATCTTTTCTAAAGCATCAGAATAAGTTTCTTGCATTTCATTTATTATATCGAACTTTTCTTTATTAGTCATGAAAACTCTCCATTTAAAAACTCTATCATTAACTGTATAGCGCTTTTTATGACTTTCTTATACTCCGTGTATGTTATCCTAAACTTCCTTTGTATTTCTTTTTGTGTATACCCATCTCGATAATACATTATCGGTAACATCATATAACGGTACCCGTATTCTTTCTCAAGAAACTTTAACGCACGACATACATCCGCCTTTACAAGACTTATCGGGATAATATATGTTTTGTGTTTTTGACGATTGGCAATCTTTTCGCCTTTTGCACACCCATGCCATGCACGCAAACAACCGATTATTATTCTTTCGTTATACTTAAACATTACACCAAGCCCCCTATTATCCCTGGTTTCTTTTTAGTTTTATTTATCGAACTTATCCACGCACCTTTAAACTTCTTCCAATCGTAAGTTTTAGCAAAATCAATATTATTTTGTTTTTCTTGCCCGCTATCATATATATATTGGAAATGCTTGATTAAATCATCTGTATCTATTTCCACGCCAAAATAATCAAGTTCCGGTACAGGATATTTACTTTTTATTTTTATCGGATACCCCACACCTTTTAAAAACTCCGCCGGTGTTGCATAATCAGGATATATCACAGTGGTACCACACGCTAAACTTTCTAAGTACGGTAATCCAAAACCTTCCGCGCAACTTGTGAGACAAAAAACATCAGCTGCTGTATATGCTTCAACCAAATCTTTCATACTTAATCCTTGCACGCCTTGCCTATATCCGTTAGCAAAATATACTTTGTCTAATATTCCGTATCTCTGTGCAAGATTTTCCAAGTTATGCCCGCCTTCTTTCCACGCTTGCCCGACGAAAAAAAGTATTGCATCTTCCTTATCCCAATCAGCGAAAGCACGAAAAAGTAAATCAACACGTTTTCGGGGTTGATTATCACTTACGGAAAGTATCAGAAACTTGTCTTCTTCGATACCTAAAAAGTTTTTTAAAAAATCTTTCTTATTTCCGGTAGGCTTAAAAATAGAAGTATCCACCCCATGTGGGATAACATCATCGACAGGTCGTATTCTTTCAATATTCCGCTTTCCAAATTCCGAATAAGTGATAAGGTAATCAATACTATTCAAATATTTACGGAAATCTAAAATATCGTTTTTACTTGGGTCGTGGATTTTTTCCGGAAAATACTCACCTTCCACCGCTAAGTAATATATAAGCGGAAATCCTTTATCAGCTTTCAACCGGAACACAAACTCCCTCCGCCATAAATCGCCCATTGTCAAAACAACATCCGGTTTAAAGTTTTCATAAACAACCTTCAAGCTTTTCTCATGGTCGCCCGTCGATTGGTAGATTTTCGGTTCAGCCTCACGCCTTACGTCCGCCGTGCAAAAAAACCGTATATCAAATTTATCTTTCAAAATCTGGTATACGTTCCTTGTCACGGTAGAATATCCGGAATTGATATAATAATGATTTGTTACGATTAATAGTTTAGTTTTCAACTATTTCCACCTTCATTTTATTTTCAACTTTCACATTACCTTTACCGGCTTTTTTAAGATTTTCATTTCTTAACTTAATGCCGTCATTCCATTTTTTTTCATCAATTTTCTTTGTAGGATGTTTCTGATGATATACGAAAAGTTTACCGGTGTACTCCGTTTGTGACACAAAGTTAAGTCGTTGCCCAAGGTCAACATCACTACTTGCTATACAATCAATAAATCGCTCATCCATCCCTCCGATTGATTGATATAGTTCTTTTGAAAGTACAGCAATATAAAAAACCGGCTGCGGATATTTTTCGTGAACTTTAAAATATGCTTTACCTTCCGGATTGTTAGTAAACTCGTTAAGTTCAGGATATTTTTCAATATCAAACCTTCTTATTCCAGCCGTTACCGTGCTGTCATTCACTTCCAAAGCCCGCCCATAAATAACTTTTTTCTTGTCAAATAGCTTAATAGCATTTTCAACGTTATTTAATTCAAAAATCACATCACTAACAGTAAGGATAATCTTATCATATTTAGCATTTTCTACCGCTAAGTTATAAGCTATCGGGTTTAAGTTAGAAACACGCTTAAACTTAAACTTAATGTGATTAATGTTTAGCCTATCCTTATATTTTTGAATAACTTCGTCGGTGTTATCCCTGCTCATGTTATCCACTATCACCACTTCAAAATCTTTTGTTGTTTGTTGTGTTAAACTTTTTAAAAACTTGTTTAAATACTTTCCTCTGTTTGTACTGTGTACGCATATTGAAATCATACTTTTACTCCTTATATAAACTCTTTATCTGTGATTTTTTCGGGTTCCATGTAGAAACCTAAAAATCTATTATAATTCTCGTAATAACAATGGTCACAAATCCTGCCGTCAAAAAATGCTTGTTTTTCAACAACTTCTTCCAACTGCGTATAATGTCCCATGCTAAAACGTTTATTATACTTTTTCAACCCATTCGCTTTTTGATACTGTATCGCACAACACGGATAAATATCACCACTTGCCGTTATCCTCGGTTTAGCTAAGCTCATGTAACATTTTTCTTGCCCTCGATAATATTCTTGTTGTAACTTGAAAAAACATTTTGCTGTATCAACCCCGTTTTCCTCAAGATATTCTTTTGCTTCCAGCGTATTAATATAATCTTCGCTTAAGCTGTCGTTTATTACCCGCACGTGTGAAAAGTTATCGTGCGAATTCACAAAATCCATAATATTTAAAAAATCGCTTTCAGTGTTTCCTTTATATAAATAAGAAAACGAAAAGTTAACATTTTCAAGCTGTGAAGCTATTTCTAAAGTTTGTTTATATTTTTCTGTTATCTTTCTATCGTCGTCGAAACTAATACGGCACCACTGCAACTTTGAAAGTGTTTCTTGCATACCGTCTTTAAAATGATTTCCGTTTGTGATAAGCGAAACCTTGATATGCTTACTATCAATATAATCTATTAACTTAATAATATCTTTATGTAGCATAGGTTCACCACCGCCGGTGATAACGATTGCTTGAACATCTAACTTTTTTGCAATATCAACGATTTCTTTTAACTCCCGCCATTCTAATTCTTGTTTTCTATCCACTTCTGAACAACAACAATACTTGCAAGCTAAATCACACCGGTTTGTAGGTGTAATCTGAAGCACACGTGGTAAAACTTTTCCAGCGTAAAGCATTGTGTTTGTTAGTTTCGTATCGTATATTACTTTAACCGGCAAGACATTCGCCGATTGATAGCTTATTTTATCTTTCATAACTTTTCCGCAACTATAATAAAGTTGCTTCCTTCTTCCTTGTAACTTATTTCTTTCAACCCATGTTCGGATAATAACTTCTTTAAAAAGTTCCTATCAAATATTATATAATGAAAATTCCCTTCGTATTCTTGCCCGCCGAATATATGGTATGAGATAAATTCTGCGTCGCCATGTTTTAGGTATTCTTCAGCGCACCATTTTAAATTCGGTGTTCTTAACTTTATTTGACCGCCCGGTTTTAAAACACGAACCCATTCTTTTAATATTCCTTTTATCTTAGATTTTGGGAAATGTTCGATAATATCGGAAGCAAGTATATACTGAAAACTATCGTTATCAAACGGCAAACTTGTAACATCCATCTTCACAGCGCCCGGTATATCACGAAAATCTATATTTATACATTTACAGCCTTCTATTTCTTTGTATAACTTTTCACCGCAACCAAGATTTAATGAAATATTCATTTTCCTTTTCCCTTCTTACGTGTGGTAGAACATCCGCCCCGCCCACGGTTCGCACGCTTGCCTTTACCGCTGCCATCTTTTTTCATAATCAACCGCCTTTCTATACTCCCATGCTTTTTTATATTCCCACGCTTTTTTAAATATTTTCATTTTCTTGCCAATCATCGCAAGCTTGGTAATATAAATTATGATAAGTTAACTGTCTATTATGCTTTTCACAATAAAAAAAATCTTCTCCTTCATTATCGCAATTTGAGCAGTCTCGGCATTTTTTCAAAATAGTTTTAAATTCAGGTTTTTCTTCTTCTACCGCATACCAATCGTCAGCTTTTAGTTCTTCACCGCTAAACTCATAATGACTAACGCCTTTATAATATCCTTTGCAAAATCTATTCCAACATTTACGTTTTAAAGTTTTACCTTCATCCCATTCTTTCATTAACTCAAAAAATCTCATAACACACCACCTTTAAAATATTTTTTATATTCTTCGTACACCTTGCCACCCGGATAATAATGTTTTTGTCGTTCTTCCAAGTTACCGCCGATTAACTGAAAATCATTAACCGGTTCGCCACGATAATAAAATTCGTTCAAACAATATTGTTTATGTTCCTGTGGGCTCCTTTGACAGTTGCCAATAGCACCGATATTTTTAGACCGCCCGATTAACGGTTGCAAAAACTTAATATCGTATTTGTGCGCAAAAATATTAATGGGCATATCCCAACCTTTAGATTTATCAATATTCCAATCGTATTTTGTAAGGAAATCACGGAAAAAACTTGATTTTCCAGCCCAACCCCACGGGTGCCAAAAATAACTTTGTTGAACTTTTTTATGCTCATCTTTCGGAAACTCTTTCAATTCGTATTTCTTGCAGTGAAAAGTTATCGCCGGTCGTTCGTCGGTTAAGTACTGGAAAGCCCATAAAGCTAAAGTAAGAGCATCTTCGCTCAACACAATATCGTCTTCAACGACAACAAAATATTCATGCTTTTTTGTTATTTCTTGGATTGCCTCCAAAATATTAGGTGCACAACCTTTTCTTACTTTATGCAAGTTTCTGACAATCTTAATCTTATCTTGATACGGTTCTAGTAGATGCGTGTTCATTTCTTGGTGATAACTTTCGTTTTCTTCAAAAGTTTCAATATAGAACTTGTCTAAATCTTGACATTGGAAAAGTGCTTCTAATGTTTCCTTAAAATAATGTGGTCGATTATATGTAGGCATCATTATCGGTATCATAAGCCCACCTTATCAAGAATATTTATAATAACAAAATACAATCCCCACCATGCAAGGACTAAAATAAAACTCCATAAACGATTAATCTTTTTTTCTTCAGGCGGAAATATTTTTTGCGAAACCGCAACACTTAAAATAAAAAAACAAACCCATAATAAAATCCGTAAAAATGGCCTCATAGAACCTCCTTGAACTTTCTTCCTATTTCTTCAAAACTAAACTTTTCTATCATATCTTTTCTCCCTTCAATATTTCTTGGTCGGTATTTATAAAGTTTGCGCATCAACCTTTTCAGCTGCGAAATATCAGGATTATACCATTCCATTTTTCCCGTGTATTGCAACCGCCAATCGATAAATATATTTTGTTTTTTCACCGGTTCTTTTTGTGCTTCAAGCAAGTTAGCGTTATCTTTCCTGCAAAACTCCATATTTCCAGTATAGCCAGTAACAATAACCGGATTTTCCGCCGCCATTGCTTCCATGATTGGAATACCTGCGCCTTCCGATTTATGGGGAGAAACGTAACAATCAGCCAAACAATGCAAGCCGACTATTTCTTCAAGGCTTAGATGTTGGGTAATCAAATAAATGTTTTCCACCTTAGGAAGATTTAAATCTTTTCTTATTTCTTCCACCCTTGCCAAGATTTCAAAAAATCCTATCTTGTCGGCGACGTAAGTTTTCAGTATTAAACAAACATTATCATCTTGACCGAATTCTGAAATGAAAGCATATAATAATCCATCAATATTTTTTCGTTCGCTCCATTGAGCAATCGAATAAAAAATATAAGGTTGTTCGTCAAAAATCCCGTGTGGTGTTCTATCAAGTATTAACTGTTTGAAGTTTCGTTGATACCCATTATCGAATTCAGTTACATCAATCGGGTGAGGGATAATATTTACTTTTCCAGTGTAACCGCTTTCAAGTAACGCTTCTTTATTATATTCACTTGGGACCAAAACTTCACCGATTTTTTCCATAATCGAAACCCAATCTTCAGGACTTTGCGCTTTTTTGCAAGGAAATAAGTTTGCTTCAAACGTTGTATAAATAACACCCGGGAATTCAGGATTATAAAACTTTTGAAAATGAATAGGTGTCATATGATAGACAACTTTATCTGGCTGCCAATCCTTAGAATATTTATATTTTTTCGGTAACTTTATTCCGCTATCACGAAAACATGGAAGAACTTTAACATCAAACCCCGCTGCGTCTAAAGCACGAACATTCCCACGGCAAGCCTGCCCATATCCGGAATATTCTTTATATGCCCCAATATATAATATTTTATTCATGTAACCGACCTTCTTTATTTATATTTTTCATACTATGTACCATCGCTTTATAACATTCTTGACATTGCATTATACCAAATCTTTTATTTCTTTTTAACGGGACATTAAATAAATCACAAATATGGCGTCTTCGTTTTATATCGCCTTCATACCATTCGCAAAAACAACATTCATCTTCATTTATTTCAACTTCAACTTTTATTTTCAAAATACCCCCTAAAACCATAAAGTTTAACTTTTTTGATAAAAAAAGTGTTGCGACAATCGCCTAAAACGAACGCAAAAATACAACATTGAATAAGTACAAGGGCTTTAAAAAAAGATTGCTCACAGCGAACAGCTAACTTATTACTATATAAGCATTTACACGATTTTGCTTTATTTTTAACATCGCTAAAACACCCTAAAACGTAAGTGCTTACTATATAATAACTTAGAGCGTTACACTTTTCTATAATATCATAGAAGTAGTGTTTTTTTACTCCTTTTTCGTTTTTTTTCACGACAAAAACCTTTCCCGACAATCATCATAGTTATCCGCTATGTGTCTAAAAAACATATAGTTATGCCAACAACGGTAGCATTCTATTTGTGCTTTTCTTTCGCCCCTATAACTACAATATTTCATCATTATAAACCTCCGCATTTTTCGCCGTACATTCCGCACGGCTGCGCATTTTTTTATCAATCCTTTTTGTTTCCCAACATTTCCGACATTCTGCTATTGTTACAACTCCGTTAAACTTGCAAATATATTTCAAAATCGCCCCCGCACGTCGTCGTCTAACTTTCTAACTTCAAAAATAAACCGACGGTATGTTTTGTCTTTCGGTTTTTCCCGCACAGTTAATTCTTTATACAAGTTCGATAAAGCCATTTCTATTTTTTTTATTTGGTCAAGATATTTCATGAACCCCCCAATGGTAACTTTAACTGACTATTATAAATATCAATCCGTTCCTGTGCTAACTTGTAATATTCTTCATCAATCTCAAAACCGATATATTTTCTATTCAATTCTAAACAAGCGATTGCAGTAGTACCGCTTCCCATGAATGGGTCGAGGATAACGTCGTTTTCATTGCTATGTACTTTCAAAAGTTTACTAAAAAGATTTATAGGTTTTTGTGCAGGATGATTTAATCTTTCATGTCCACAGCATATAGGAATTTTTATTATATCTTTCTTAGCGTATTTTTTATTAAACTTATATGGATTGTTTTTTATATACCATAAACAATATTGTATTGAATAAGTATACACTTTTGCTAAGCCGGGAAACGCATTAGATTTTTCCCAATGTATAATTTGTTGTAATCTAAATTTTGTATCAAATTCTATTAAAAAATCTTTTATAGTATGGTGAGAACAAAAAATCAATAAACTACTACTTTTTTTTAAAATTCTATAAAATTCTAAACTAAAATTATTAATTTTAAAATTTTTATCCCATTTTTCATTTATTGAATTATAAGATTTCTTTTTACATTTTATATTTGAATTACTTGCATTATACGGTGGGTCAGTCAAAACTAAATCCACCGAGTTATCGGGCAATCTTTTTAATCCTTCAAGGCAATCTTCGTTGTAGATTATGTTAGTTTTCATATTTTATAAATCCTTCGCAACTGATATAACCTTCCATAACCATATCCTTATAATAAGTTTGTAACACCTGATTAACGCACGAAACCGCCATTAAATCATATTGCCCAGATAGACAAGGAGTATAATAAGCACAACTAAAACATTGTATTTCATCGCTACTTTTACCCATGCTCAAAACTCCTAAATGCGTCTTTTTCTTCTTCCGTCCAATCATCGCATTGTTCTTTTTCCTCACCATAAACTTGACGTTCAAGAAATTCTTCTTGTTTGCCTTCGTTCCAATGTTGCACCGGACGGAAAAAACCCACTACCCGACTGTAAACTTCTGTTTTTGCATCACATCTTTTCAATATACCACTCCTTCAAATTCAAACTTACCGTCTTGCACGACGCATGGTGTTATCCAAAAGTTACTTTGCTTATCAATCACAACTTTTAAAAACCCTTGCTTCCATCTATTTTTTGATAACCTTTTCGCATAGTTAAAACCGTTGCTTTCCATATCACCTAAAAACCCACACGAATAAGCAACCCGCCCGCTTGGGTTTGTGAAAACCTGTAATGTGTGAAGATGCCCGACGATAATATTTTTTGTGATATGTTCAAGATGTTTCACGGTAAAATATTTATTTGTATAATCGCCGTGTATCACTTCCAACCCGTCGCAAAGTTCAATATAATCCTGCGTCGCTGAAGTCAAAACTTGATACCCACGTTCTTTAAGTTTCAACGCTTTTTTCGGGCTTGGTAATGTGTCGGAAAACTTTGCATTATCGCCGTCCCGACAAAAAGTTAAAAATCGTTCTTCATGATTTCCATATATAAAAAACTTCTGCGCATCGCCAAGAACAGCGTCGAATAAATCTAAAATCCCGTTTCCTACTTCATATTCAAAGCCCAGTGTGATATCTTTTAAATCATACAAACTATTTGAAGTATAACGAGAAAGTGAGTATAAATCAAGAAAATCTCCGTTGATAATAAAAAAATCTATTGTATTATTTTTCATTACATTGATTAGTTTTTGTATCAATCCGGTTGAATGGAAAGGGACATGAACATCCGATATAATCAAGCCTTTAGCGTATTCATTTTTTATCTTTGATAAATCTAACTTTTTGCACGTTGCTTTTTTCGGCATAGCTTTTTTCTTTGTTACATCCGGTTCATCCAGTCCGGCAGCTGCACGCTTTAAGTTTCGATAAGTTGCAAAAACTGATTTAAACCCCCAGTAATATTCACTTTTTTTTAAATATTCAGCACGGGATAAATCACGCCCGCCGTTTACTTCACGAAGTTTTATATATTCATTAATCATTTTTTCACGCACAAACGCACCTCTTATTAACTGATTTAAAAACTTGTTTAAATAATTCCAATAGAACATTAACTGCAATAGAATTCCCTGCTTGTTTATAAAGCTGTGTATCACTTACACCGGCATTTTTACAACGTTCAAAAAAATCATCACTAAAACCTTGCAGTCTAAAACATTCCAACGGTGTAATATATCTTATTTTATTATTCATTTTTATACATGGTGTACTACTTATAGCTATTAAGCACATACAAAAACTATTTTTATCTTGAATTAAATTTCTATCCGTTCTATATTTTGCATTTTTTATATAATCAACCATTTTTTTACTTAAAAAATATTTTTCATCGACTTTATCTTCAAGCAAATCCTTTAATCTTAATTTCAATTTTTGCTTTTCAGGGAATTGAAAATCTATTATATCCTCACGAAACCCTATTATAAAAACACGTTCCCTATTTTGCGGGATTTTGTAATCTTTAGTGTTGAGAACTTTCCAAAAAATATTATATCTCAAACTATCTTTGTTTATAAAAATCAAATCTTGATTATTTATTCTTTTCGCAAGTAGTTCATTAACAACTGTAAAAGTGTTCCCGTTATCATGGCTTATCAATCCTTTAACATTTTCCAAAATAAACCAATCAGGTTTCACAGCTTTTAAAACTCTATGCAAATCAAAAAATAAATTCCCTCGTTTGTCTTGAAATCCTTGTCTTTTACCCTCAATACTAAATGCTTGACAAGGAAACCCAGCGATAATACCATTTACTTTTTCATGTTTTGTTTCATCTATTTTTGTAATATCTTCATAAAAAACTTTCGGGTTATGATTAGCAAGAAAACTTTTCCTTGCGTATTTATCAATCTCACAAGCCCACGATAATTCATAATCTATACCAATCTTTTTTAGTGCTTCTTCAGGCGAACCGATACCGGAAAACAAAGTACCTATTTTAACCACGTGCAACCTCCCGAAACTTCATACAATGTTTTACAAACTGTAAATCGCAAGCACCTATCATGCCGTTACGATTTTTACCAATAATCAACTCTACATTAACAACATCGTCAAACTGCGTCGTGTTATCACGATGCAAAAAAGCAATGACGTCTGCGTCTTGTTCAATCGCCCCGCTATCCCTTAAATCTGATAACATCGGTCGCCTGCCGGTTTCTTCAAGTTTTCTTGAAAGCTGCGATAAACAAACAACAGGACAATTCAATTCACGTGCCAGCAACTTCAAAGCCCTTGATATTGCAGAAATCCTAACGTTCTGATTTTCACCTTTTATATGTGGCGTTATCAACTGCAAGTAATCAATAACTATTAAATCAAGTCCGGCTTGTATTTTTAAAGATTTGCATTTTGAAAGAATATCCAACACTGTAATCTGTGGTGTGTCGTCTATAAAAATCGGTGCTAACTTTAATGCTTTCAAATCTAGCCCGCCTGCTTTTTTTATCCCAGCTAAACTAAGTTCAGAACCTACCGCCGCCAACCTTGCGATTATTTTTTCTTTATCCATTTCAAGACTGAAAAGCGCACAATTCTGCTTTTTTTCTACCGCTGCATGATAAATAATATTTGTTGCAAACGCTGTTTTCCCAACACTCGGACGGGCGCCAATAATAATGAGTTCGCCGTTTTGCAATCCATTAGTCAAATAATCGAAATGTGGTATTCCGGTCGGTACACCGTAACTTTTTTTATCGTTTACAATCCGGTCTATCGCTTCATCATAATGCTTTTCTATCTTAACAAGATTTTCCTGCCGCTCAAGTTTTATTTCAGTTATTTTCATTAGTGCATCTTGCGCACCTTCGATTATATCTTCAAGCTCAGCTTCACGAAAATCCCCGAAAACATTAACGATTTGATTAACTTGTTTTTGTGCTAACCTTTTTGTTAACTGCTTAGCGTGGTGTTCGATTGCCGTTGTAGTTCCGGAAAGTACACGGTCAGTGATTTCAAACAAATATCCAACGTCAACTTTTGCTTTTTCCGAAACGCTTACTTGGTCGATTGGCGCATCATGCAAATATAGTTCTTGTATAGCTTTTATTATTTTCTGATGGTCCGCCCTTTGGAAAATATCAGGAGATATTAACGGCATTACTTTTATTAACTGCTCATTTACAGAAGTTAATATATAGCCGATTAACTGTTTTTCTATTTCAATCGTCAACACACCCTCCGCTTAGCTTTATCAATCCAAGTATCATAATCGCTTTTTTGTTCTTGTTTCGGTAAATATTTATTAATCTGCGAAGATATACAACTTAATGTTGGATTGTTTTCGCAAAACCATTTATCACTAAACGCTTTTTCTATCACAGCCCGGACGTAATCTTCATCACCGCCCCTATCTTTCACGATTTTACTTATCCTTTTCGCCTGCGCAAAATCTTTGTTAGCAAACACCGGTTTTGTGTCAAATCGGGCGCAATAAGTATCATGGTATATATCTATTACTTTCTTAGTAAGTTTATCTTTCTTAGTTTGTTGTTCTTGCTTGTTTGAATTTGTGGGCAAAGAAGAAATATCGTCGATAGACGTACTAGTATCTGTATTATTATCTGTATTATTATCTGTATTAATATATGGTATAGGTTCGACCTTTTGGTCTTTTTGATTAGACCGTTCAGGTTTTTCGATTTGCCCATTTGGGCAAAGGCTTATGAATTCACTTTCATCTTTAAAGGCATACCATAAGGTCCTATCATAAGATATTTTATTATAGTTCCCGGTAACTATAATCCCTTTATCGATTAATGATTTTAAAATCCTCCTGATTTGTTTCTCAGTCCAGAAAATAAACAACTCAGTAAAAGCACGTGTTGAATTATACGTCCATGTACGACCGTCGTGAAAGTTTTTATTGTTAGCTTTATTTTTCATAATCCAAAACTGAAAGTTTTTTATCATTATTGCTTCATCAACACCGTATTTCTTGGCTACTTCTATATCAAAACTATATTCCATTTATTTATCCTTTTATTTTTTTTACATAACCGTGTATAATCAACTCATTTAAAGCCGAATTAGTTTCATCTTTAAAGTTTTCAAAAGTGTTTTCTAAATCAGATAAATAAATATCCCAATCATCCGGCAACGAAAGTAAGTAACAAAGCAAGCCTTTAGCTTTCCACGATAACAACTTATCTTCTAAGCATTGTTTGTCTGTTATAACGGAGTTTTTATCTTTTACTACACGGAAAATATTTTGTTTTTCGTTCATGTTAAATCCTTTTTTTATATATTTTATTTATATCAGCCCGCAAGCTTTTAATCATTCTTTCAAGCTTTAAAGCTTCTTGATATAAATTTAATTCTTTTTTTATACAACGGATTTCAAAATCAATTTTTTCAACTTTATTTAAAAGTTCTTGTTTTGTTTTCATATTTACACCTTTCTAAAAAATTTATTTTTATAAACACACAAAAGATGAAAATACTGGGGTTTTATCAGTAATTTTTTTAACAATAAATCCAATCTTTTCACCATATTTTTTTTTACCTAATTCAACACCTTCTTTATAAGATTGAACTATATCAATTTTACCAGCATTAAAAACTGCATATTGATTTTTATGTTTTTTTATATATTTATCTAATTGCGAATTTAAGAAATAACTATTTTCAATTACTTCTTTTTCCATTTTTTTATAATTCATGGCTTTTCCTCCTATATACAAAGCATTTTTTTTATTTAACTTCCGTGATAATACTTTTTTCTAATAACTTGAATTCTTCATCTTGCAACTTCGGGATTAGATTTTTTATTTCTTCGTTTATTTTCAAACAATCATCCCCTTGTGATAGTTATATTCTACTTCACTTTTTTCAGTACTTTTTTTAAACTTGAAATGCACCGCCGGAACAGGTAAGTCCATAAAATACTGAACCAACTTCCTGCGTTCTTCAGGCGTGTAAATTCTATCCGGATATATTTCAATAATATATTTGGGCGGTCGTTTTGCCATGCTACCCTTGCCTTCCTTAACTTTTTAATCAACTTTGCGTGTTTTTTATTCATTCGTTGTTTTAAGGTTTGCAAAAATCTTTTCCTTAGCTTCTTTTATTTCATCTTGCGTGTAAAAAATGGAAAGCCCATTCCCTGCAAGGAAAAAGGCTTTTTCTAATAGTTCTTTTAACATAGTTATAATTCCCCGCCGGCTTTGCAGCCGGCTTTAAAACTTCTTCTAAAAAGCAATGTTTAATTCATTTGTATTAAGATTAAGCGTCAACGACGCTCGGCTATAACATAGCCACGTGGCAACCTATCTTTTTAGGAGGAAACCGGAAACCTTGAACGAAAAAAGGAGGGGTGCCGATAGGCTGCCACATTGCTACGCTATTCTTCAAAAAACAACTTCTCTAAAGGTAAATCTTCTTTTTTAATATTCAACTTTTCGCATATTACATTACGAATATAAAAAATGTTATGGATATAAGGTTGTGAACGATTTTGCATATAGTTATTTAATGAAACACGTGTAATGTTAAACATTATCGCTATTTCTTCATATAACCTTATATTATGTTTTTTCTTGATTTCGTTAATATAATACTTTAGATTATTTTTTATCATGTTATTAGAATAATCTATACTTTTATTTAAGTCAAGAAAAAAAATATTTTTTTATTGTTTTTTTAAAAAAAATACTTGATTTTTTGTTTGCAATATGTTAATATTGTTATATCATTTTTCAGGAGGAAATATGTTAGAAGAAGAAAGTTTTAAAGAAATATTAAAAAAAGAATTAGAGAAAATATATATAAAAGAGAAAAAAATAGCAAAAAAATTACTTGGCGTAAACTTAGTTATCCATTATATAGATAACGAAAATTCGGCGGATTGTGCTTCTTTAGGTTATTCGTTTAAGGAAAATATTTTCTTTTTTATTAAATTTATTGACGACGCAATTCATGAAGGTATATTAAACGCAATCAATAACTTTAGCAAAATAATGCACGATTTAGCAAAAAAGGGGGGAGCATGATAGTTTATAAAATCGGGTTTACTATATTAGCATATTACTTTAACGCTTTATTCGGAACTTTGAGTTTTGATTTTTTTAAAAGCGGAAGGTATAGTAGACATTATAAATTTATATGCTATCTTTTACCACCTGTGTATATATTGATTTTTATATATATGCAGCTTACTGATTTACGTCATTGGCTTGATTACGGTAAGCGGAAATATATATACGACAAATATAACTTTGAAGATTAAAGGAGGAAACATGAATATTATTACTGAAAAAACACACGATGTATTGATTGAAGAAGCAATCGATACAATAGAAGAAGGTTTGGATGAGTTACGGTATCTTGCACACGACGACAGAAGATACGCCGTTGCGATTGAAGTTTTTGCTAATCAGGTTGATAAAAAAATCGCTGAGCTGGTACAACGAATGAAAGTAAAAAAGGAGTTACCTTTATGAGTGAAGAAAGAAAAACTTTCCTTGAAGCATATATAAAACTTCAAGCAGAGATACAAAACCCAGAAAAAAATAAAGAAAATCCTTTTTTTAAAAGCGGATATACCGACCTTGCAGAACTTGAAAAGATTTACCGACCTATTCTTTCAAGACACAATCTTGCAGTTATCCAAACTGTCGAAAGTGTTGAAAATGAAGATTTTGTCGATACTTTTCTTTTCCATGTGGATGGGTTTTCTACTAGAAGCCGTGTGCGTGTGAAACAAAAAAAAGACGATATGCAGGCTTTCGGAAGTGGTATAACTTACGCCCGCCGTTACGGCTTTCTTACTGCGCTTGGAATAAGTTCCGCAGATGATGACGACGACGGCAATGAAGCAAGCAATAAAGAAACGAAAAAAAGCAACGGTAGGAAAGATATTAAAGACATGACAACCGGTGAGATAAACGAAGAACTTCAACGGGCTTTGGATTATCTTGGCTTTGAAGGTGAAAAACGAAATAAGTTTATTCAAACCGCCGGCGGTTTGGCTGATGCTTTGAAAAACGCCCGTGAATTAGCACGACAAAAATCAAGGGAGGAAGGATGATTTACACAAATAAAACAGGATTGCCGAAACAGTTAGTTAAGGCATTGCAATCATCAGATTATGAAAAAAAATCCGACTACTCGGTAACACAAATATTAAAGGAAGTTCGTCCGGTTATCTTAGCACAACGACATAATAAGGATATAGAAAAAGACGTTACTGAAATGTTGTGGTCTTTCTTAGGTTCCGCCGTCCATACTTTCTTGGAAAAAGGGGAAACTTCCGGGGATATAACGGAAGAAAGATTGTATTATCGAGCCACGGAAGGTAAAACAGTTTCCGGAAAGTTTGACTTGTACGACAGCGAAACAAAAACTTTATACGATTTCAAAATAACTTCAAAATGGAGTTACGTATATATTGCCGACAAAAAAGATTTCCAAAAACAACTTTCTATATATGCGTGGCTACTAGAAAAAGAAGGGTTTAAGGTTGAGCATATTGCTAATATTCTTTTTTTTCGGGATTGGGGCAAATATGATGTTGACAAAGTACCTTCCAGCATGGTTGTTGTTGAACATCCGATACTTCCAAAAATCGACGGCTTACCAATTCAAGAATGGCTTAATGAACGTATTTCTGATTTTGAAGCATGTAAAGATGTTGCGGACGACGATTTGCCGTTTTGCACACCGGAGTATAGATGGGCGAAATACACGGCAAAGGTAATCCCAGAAGGCAATAAAAGAAGTGTGAAGAATTTTGATAGTAGTGAAGAAGGATGGAAAGAAAAAGCGGAAGCATTAGCCGACCAGCTTACAAAAGAAAAAGATAGAAAACATAACGTTGAAATATACGGCGAAGAATGGAAACGCTGTGAATATTGTGATGCTCGGGACTTTTGCAACCAGTATCAGGAGGGAAATAAATGAAAGAAGATGATTTTATTGATATATATAATATATATCAGTTAATGCAAATATATAAAAATGAGTTGGAGGAAGTAGAAAAATATAGAAAAGAAGTTGAAGAAAAAAAACATCCTTTATTTTTTAGCATTCCTTATACAAACTTAAGTCAAATAAAAATATCTCACGACGATGTTATTAAAGATATTTTAAATATAATAAAAATTTACTTTCAAAATGAATTAAAAGAATTAGAAAATAAATTCAAAAATATTGAGGTGAGAATATGATAACTTTATTAATAATAGCTTTAGGTTTTTTGTTTCTTGCAGGGCTTTCGTTGTGGTATGACCAAAAAAGCGCAAAGATTTATGACTATACAAAAAAGATTAATGATTTAAGAAAGAAGGGTAAATAAATGCAATACGATTTCAATAATATCCAAATAATCGGCCGGTTTGTCCAATCTCCAGAACTAACCTACACGCCTAACGGAAACGCTGTTTGTAAGTTCAGTATAGCTAATAACTATGGGGATGATGCTTATTTTTTCAACTGCGAAAGTTGGAAGTTGACAGCGGAAAATATCGCAAAGTTTTTCAAAAAAGGTGATAAGGTTTTACTTGAAGGTAAGTTGAAACAGGATACTTGGGAAAGCGACGGCAAGAAAAGAAGTGCTGTCAAGATAATTGTATTCAAGTTTCACTTCATCGGCGGGAATAAGAAAAGTAACGTTGAAAAAGTAAAAGACGCTTTTCAAGCTGACGACAATATACCGTATTAGCAC
>Ga0272440_1000304_pt1 | contig 41416 bp, 23 predicted proteins | sample SSMMMBAug17_FD_192440 | JGI IMG/M metagenome (GOLD analysis project Ga0272440, IMG submission 192440) | Marine sediment archaeal communities from Little Sippewissett salt marsh, Falmouth, MA, United States - SSM-MMB-Aug17 | ecosystem: Environmental > Aquatic > Marine > Wetlands > Sediment ...
AACAATAATAATAGGTAGCCCATTTATGTGGCGCCCTTACAGGGCTTAAGACTCTTTTTGATATTTTCCCAGGGCGTTGCCCTGGGCTGGTATATAACGCCCTTTCAGGGCTAAGAAAAATGCCCCCTTTTTTTAAATGCGCCCTCTTATATGTGTCTCCCTTTCAGAACTTAAGTCATTGCAATGTATTACTCCGACTTGTATGTGAAGCCTTTCAGGGCCAAGAGAACACCCCCATTTTTTTTTGAAATGCGCTCCCTTTCAGGGCATGACGTAGGGAACATATTTCAAACTTTCCAGAATAATTCTTAACTCATAAAAACTACTTGACAAAATCCAAAAAATGATAAATATTTCGATTATTAATTTTTTATCTAACAATTGAATATCTGTACATTTCATTTCATCATGTGTTGATTTTATTGATGAAGAATGTCGAAAATATCAAGATTTATGCGGCTGAAAAACACAGTGCACAGTGGATAGCTAAGAAAAATGGCCATTAGGCCTTATTAGATTAATTTTTTTTAATAACAGGGTATAATGAATCCGCTTCACCGCAACGGCCAACTAAATAGTGATATTTTCAAAGGTGAAAAAAATCAGCCGGTTCAATTAAAATTCAATGAACATGATAACTATTGGCAAGGCTTTTTTTCAACCATTCGATTTGGGCAACAAATGTTGACTGATGCGGAGTTTTATCTGAATCAGGACCGTTCTCAAATATCAGGAAATGCTTTAGTGGGCGGCATTTCATTAACATTTGAATATGATACAGACACAAATACATTTCAAAGTGACGAAAAAATAAATATTATCCATATTGAAGCAGATCAAATCCATACATTAACTGATTTTAAAATTCACCACTCTGGAAAGATCACATCTGTTTTGACAAATGAACAAATAAGCGATTTGTTTGGAAATCATATTCGACTTAAATATGATGAAAAAAATGATACATGGTTTTCTGAAAAATTAGATGGCATAAAACTGGGTTTATGTCGTTTTGAGAAATCTGAATTATTTTTAAACGACTATGATTTTTATGTCAGAGGAAATCCACCCTTTGCTGAAAATTCGAATGAATTTAAATTTGTAAAGTCAGGTAATGAAATATACTTTCATGCCGCTAAAGTAAGCTGGAAAGTCGGTTCCCACGAATTTAAACATGCAGATCTCCGATATTTTGTATCAGGACAACTAGAAGCCTGTGGTCAACTCTATTTATTTGGAAGATGGGTAGATTTTTCCTATGCCAATGGAAAAATGCATGGTAAAGTGGAGGTTATTCATAAATATTTATCTCCTGAAAAAGGATGTTTTGAAAATACACCATATTACCAATTGAATATTCTGTATGAAATGGAAATTGATATTTTCAATTCAAAACAGATTTCCACCAAAACCACTCATAAAGTTACCAATCCCTTTGTTGTCAATATACAAAATAAGGGGCAGAACATAAGATCAATTCAGTTGGAATTGGATGAGGAAGATGGTAAGTATAAAGCAACTGTTTTACAGCAGACCTCCATGTATAAAGGACTGGCCAAAAATGGTTTTTTAGGTGAATATTATTTCGACGAATCCAAGCAATACATTTTTGATCCTGACAGTGAAATTTTGACAGTCGGAACAAAATTCCTGGAAGGTCATGGCAAATTATTCTATAAAAAGGTCTTTAATTATTATTATAAAAATTTTGAACAATATTCAGTTGTTAAAGGTATCTGGCCTTTTCAGCGCCTCGAATTTCAATATTATTATCAAATGCTGTCGCAGTCAGGATAAATAAATGATAACTTACACAATTTGTTTTTTTTACGTAAACATTATTTACATGTGATGTAAATAATACATTTATTTATAGGATAATTTTCTGTGTAGGAAAAAAAATAATTGTCTAAAATAATGAAAAATATCAATGGTTACACGATTTATCACATGGAAATATGTGTTCATCTCTTATCCAATGGCATAAGACTTGAAAATCTGGGATTTATTTTTACATTTAAATTATTTTATTAAGTATGCTAAAAAAACATTGACATTATCTGTGAATCTATTAAAAGAGTCCATAAATTTTTTTTCGTAAAAATTTTTCAAGAAATTTTAATCCTGTTAGTATTATTATGCAAACGAGTAATATCAAAAAAATAAGTAAATATGGTGTAGTCTTCAAAGAAATTGTCCCTTTGAGGACTTTTTTTATTAATGGTCTTCAAAGAATGTCGCGCATTAGAACCTTGGTGCTTTTGCATGACATTTTGTTAGAGTGAAGGAGGGTTGTCTCTATGGGAAATAATGATTAATATTTGCCATGCAATGGCGTAACTAATAGATTTTAGTTTTATTTTTTACTTTTATAATTTAAGGAGGAAAAAAGTATGAAAGTTTTAAAAGGTTCTAAATTGTTAATCAGTGTATTGAGCATTATGCTCACTATAGGTTTTGGGATGTCAGTAGCAACGGCAACCGTAGAAGTGCCCCAGACTTTATCTTATCAATGTAACATTGCAAGTACAGAAGGTACAGGGCTAACTCAAGTTGATCTTACTTTTTATCTGTATTCAGGAACAGAGGCAAATCCTGTGACTTTGAGTATTTTTAACATCGATGACGCAGATGTTGTAAATAATATTGTTAGCGTAACAATTGATGGTAATGCACCTGCAAGCGGACAATCTCTTTCTAATGCAAGTCAAAGTGCCACTTTGTTAGGTGTTTCAGTAAACGATGGTCCAGTGATGCAACCACTGACGAAACTGACGACTTCAATGTACGCTGTACGAGCGAAGTATGCAGATAGAATCTCTGAGAATGTGATAATTGATGGTGTTATTTTCCAAAATTTGGACCCTGGTATACTTGATGGAAGCATCTTAAAAGATGGGTCAGTTAACGCTTCACACATTGCAAATAACGCGATAACTGAGGATAAACTGGCATCCAATGCTTTTACTGCAGAACATATTAGAACTAATTTCGTTGACAAAAGTCAAACTACAACATTAAATACTGACGATCAAGGTATAATCTTTGCTGAAGGTCAATCAGTAATTAATCTTGAAAAGCCTGCTCCCAGCAATGAAGGGCAAAAATTTACAATTAAAAAGATTGATGACACGATACAAAGACAATGTCTGGAGAGTTATAACTGTGAAATCAATAATCAAACAAATTTCATTACAGTTAAATGTCTTCCCGAATCAGGAGAGTTGACCTGTATTGAAAACCGAACAAGCGAACTTCATCTTAATTATAAGAATTCATATGTTACGCTTATTAGTGATGGCAAATATTGGCATATCATAGGATCAAATCCGCCACAAGACATTTTTGCGCCGATTCCAGGAAACTTTGGTATAATTGAAAATGATGTTGACACAACAGCAGGAACTGAAGTTACTCTTTCATGGACTGTAGCAAATGATTGTGACATGCGTCGTTGCGATCTTTGTTCAGAATGTGATAATTGTAATAATATATTTCTAAAATATATGGTATATTATGTGAAAGAGGGGCAGGATGCAACAACATTGGAAGAAATTCGTGATGCGGGTGAAGAGTGTCTTAATGCATGGATAACAGGTCCAGATGATCAGTCAACCATGTCAGCAAAATGTAATCCAAGTAGCAAAGGTTATTCCGGTGCATACAAAGTAAATGTTGTTGTCAATGATAGATATGGCAATAAAGCTATCTATTGTTCTCCTGGTGACAATACACCACCTAAAGTTGGTTCACAAAGATTTTGGACAAGTCCTACAGAAGGGGCGAATCTTATCAACTTGCTTTGGGATCAGGCTGATGATTCCTGGGATGACAAATATGATGAATTTACACCTACTGCAGAGTTGAGATATGCTGTTTATTACATCAAAGCAGACGCTGGAGAAGAAAACGAGGCGGAAGCAGCGCTGCAAAAAATTAACTACAATAAACCCCCTGAGAATGCTACTATACTCGGGCCTGTAACACCTACAACCGATCAAACGGATCCAACAAAGATTAGATTTGAAGGAAACAAAGTGACAGTTGATTTTCAGGGTCTGCCTGTTGGAAATTATTACTTTACAATCATCGTTATGGATAATGTGGGCAATACAACACAATATCAGGTTCAATCAGAGGAGCTCAAATAAATATTGGGTTTGGAATTCAAACGAATAATAATTGTTCGCTCTTAAAATATAATAAGAGCGAACAATTTATTTACGTTCATTGGATAATCCATTATATCCAAGGGTTACATGCTTAGGTCACTTTTTAATTTATCTGCAATGGTTGATTGGTCAACGAACAGTTAACTTTAACTGATTTTGAAAAAAGTAGCATGCATTCGCAATCCTTGGAAGAAAGGAGGATAAATGATGACGCACAGAATAAAAACATGTTTGTTGATCATATTTCTTTTGATGATCATCACATGGGGCGGGCCATTGCAGGCAAGTCAAGGCCAACATGGTGAGATGACGGATGGAAACTTTTTTATCCATAATCAAGTCCTTGGAGGTGGTGCGATTTTTACAGGTTCCGAACCATATACACCTGTTGGTACGGTCGGACAAATTCTATCAAACATTGGTGTTTTTGATGCAGATGGTGTTACTCAAAAGGCTGGTTTTTGGCATGCGATTACTGGAACAAATGATACACTATTATCTTTTACGCGATCTCTTGTTCATATTATTGATGAATCCGACGCACAAAGAATTACTGCAACATTGGGATTGGCCTTAAGTAAACCCACTGAAGGCCCAATAACAGTGACTATTGCAACTTCAAGATCCGCATGTGTTGGAGATTCTGCTGACTATACACTTTACAAGAATAATATACCACAAAACTCCTCAACTGTTACTGTTATCATGAATGGACAAAGAAATGAGGAGCTGACAGTTGATATCATTAATGATAGAGATATAGAAAAAAACGATGAAATAATCACTTTTTATATCGCGAATATTCAAGGGGATGTCAAAAAAGGCCTGTTTCCTGAATATGAAATTCTCATCCCTGCAAACGATGCATGGCCTATAACAGGAACAGTAAAATATCTTGGAAGCCAGACAGGAAATTTGGTTGCTTTTGCAAGAGAACTAACAACAGGTGATGAATATCCAGTTGTTAGTGAATGGAATACAGAGACAACTTCAGACACATTTACACTTGAAGTGCCCCCTGGAAGTTATACCATTTGTGCGTTTATTGATTCTGATGGAGCCGGTACTATGGTGCAAAATGATTGGGAAGTGAAAGGATCTTATACAATTTCAACGCTTCTAGTTGAAGAAGATGGCGAAATAGTACCCAATAATTTCACCATAGCCACTATCGCAATGTATGATCCAACAGATCGTTATGCATCACAATTCATCGAAAAAACCGGTCCATACGAATCATGGTTTAATTCTTTCCCTAAATTGTTGGCTCCTGATGAAAATGGGATCTATAGAGATGATCCCGATGATGATTGGGATCAGGATGGATATACCAATTTTCAGGAATACTTAAATGGGACTGATCCAACCATTGTAGATGAAGCATATACCTATAATGGTTACGATATTGCTTCTGATCGTGATGCTGCGGAAGTAGCTACCAAATATCAAATCGTATCAACGAATCCGATTGTCCCCAAAGCAGATTTTGATAAGGACTTTCTCGTTGATATAAATTATACAACCTCAGATAAAAATAGAGGCGCGACAGGTTTAGGCCTGGCAATTCATTTCAATTCAACCTTTATGGACTTTGCTGGCATCTCAAATCCTTTAACCGAAACACTGGCTGGCAATTATAAAGAACTGACGAACATACATGTGAAAGATGAAACAGAGGTTGATGCTCCGGATGATGGCTTTGAAGATACAGATAAAGTTATCTTGATTGCATGGGTGTCTGACTTGGAAGGAAGAAGCTGGCCAGGTATGGAAATCCCATTACCTCTGCGTTTGTGTACATTGAAGTTTTCAGTAAAATCAGAAGCGCATGGCATAACTTATGGTGACACCAGTGTTCTTCGTTTTTCTGCAACCTCTAAGGATGCACGTTACACATTCTATGCTTCACCGACCACCATTGAACTTGACCCATTCAGCTTTGATGTTGATGGCAATGGTAAAGCAAATGCCTTAACTGATGGTTTGTTGATCATGCGTTACTTGTTTGGTTTGATCATTTATGATGAAGAATATCCAAATGCTTTGGAGACTGCCATTGCTACAGATGCAATTCGCAAGACATCGAATGAGATATGGACGTATCTCAACAATGGTCGTGAAACTCTGGATATTGACAGGAATGATGATGAAGATGCCTTAACTGATGCTTTATTAATTATGCGATACATGTTTGATTTGGATGAAGGTCAGTCATTGATTGAAAACGCAATTGGAGAAGGTGCTAAAAATGATACAGCCGAAAAAGTTATTCCATATATCAAGCATTATCTACCGCAAAAATATTCGCCAGTAATAACGCCTGCAACAGAATGATATTAACGTAAAAAGCAGCAAGTTGTTCGACAATTTGCTGCTTTATATGCTTGTGTATGAATCCCAGTATATTTTTTATTTGGGCGATACACAAAAGAACCAAGGAGGTATCAGTGAAATATACAATAAAAAAACAAAGCATGATCGTTACTGTGTTTGTCATTGCTTTTTCGGTTTTATTTATTACAGGTAGCGCCATTGCAAAATCACAAATGATTACGTTGTCATCAGAAACATCTGTTGCATTTGCCAATGAAACAGTGAATGTTAAAGTTTTATATGATGTCAAAGATGGTGATAAAAAATCCACAGGCTTGGGGCTCCGAATTCATTTTAATTCAAAATTTATTGAAAATCTTACACTTTCAGATATCTATGGCGAAGGGATGATTGGTCAGCATTATACACCCCAGGATGATGAAAGAAATTTGGATGGCGATGCGTCAACCGATAAATATATTGTTGTCGCATGGGCGAGTGTTACTGGAAACTGGCCGGTTTTTCTTTCCATGCCAGGCGCACTTGCAACCATAAATGTTAAGTTCAACAAAAATGCACCCAATGCAGAAACTATGATAAATGTCTCTGCATCAGCAGTTGCTGCGGGTTGCAATTTTGTTGGAAAATCCGCAAAAATTTTGGTTCAATAATTTTAGTGGATAATAATAAAAGAACACTGTTAATAGAGTCTTCAGCTTGAAGGCTCTATTACTTTTTTATTAATTAGAATAAATTAATATTGTATACAATGATTGCAATACCAAGGACAGTTCAGATAATTTTTGCTATATGTATCTTTTTCATTTTTTACGCAAGTGCATATGCGGAAAAACCATATCAAATTGTTCAAATACAATCAAATGAGGATAATGTTGTAAAAAGTGGAGAAACTATTATTGTGTATGCTACATATAATGTGTCAGATGGTCAAAAAGTAACTGGTATTGGTATTCAGATTCATTATAATTCAAATTTTTTAAGATTATTGAGTATTGATAGTACTTATCCGGAAGGTGAGCAAGGATACATTACAAAAAAGGATGCTAACAATGATGATGATGATTTATTGACCAATCGGGCAATTGTTATGGCTTGGTCGAGCCTTGGTGGAAATACATGGCCATACAAAGAACTTCCAATTGAGCTAATGCGAATGACACTTCAGGTTCAAGATGTGGGTGAATCTGAAATGACCCAAATAAATGTTATAGATACAAGTACACCAGGTGACTATACGTTTCAAGGAAAAAATCTTCATTTGTTTATAAATTCAACCAAAAAATTGGACATTAATGATGATGGTTTTTTTAATATGATTGACGTTCTTCAAACCTTCAAACATGTAATTCAAAATTGATTTAAATGCACGGTGTCGTCAATATTTTTAATAATATTAGAATATTAATATAATTCAAATTTCTATGTTAAATCAGTCCAAACAATAGTAGGAAACTAAAATCCAATATATTGATTGGATCGTACTAAATTGTTTTTTTATGGCAAGTTTATTATCAAGAAAAAGACAAAACATTCCATAAAAAAAGTCAAACGATCCTGGTTATTTTTTTAAGACCATCCTACATAGATAGATGATCGCCTTTAACCAAACATAAGGAGGAAAAAAATGAGCAGAGAGGAAAATCAGGCAGTAAGCCGAATTTTATATATAGCTGCTTTTTTATTGGCAATGCTATTCATATGTCCAATGCTGCATGCTGCAAAACTTCAAGAAATATACCTCTTGCCTGAAAATGTGAATAAATCCATTGGCAGCACGGTAACCATGTCTGTCATGTATAATGTCACAGATAATGATAATACACTATCCGGTGTTGGAATCCGGATTCATTATGATTCATCAAAACTTACCTATTTAAATACAACCAATATTGCACCTAAAAATGTCAGTATTCCCCTTGAAAAATACGAAGATCCGAACATTGATGGAGATGCGAGTACAGATCGAATGATTGTCATTGCCTGGTCAGACTTCAATCAGGGACAATGGCCAAATGAGGATTTACCATTTAAAGTTGCTGATGTAAATTTTCAGGTAAAAAGCGGCATTTCATCTGGTAACACGACAATCAATACAGGGATAACATCTGTTGCAGCTGGATATTATGGTGATGCCAAAAGTGCAACGATAAATATCACTTCAATGCCGACAATCGCATGGCTTGAAACCACGTCAAATATTTCTGAGGGAATTGGAAGTGTGGAGCTAACAGCACAATTATCGTATGCTTCATTAGAGAACGATGTCACAGTTCCAATTATTCTTGCAGGTTCAGCGGACCCTTTAACAGACTATAACATTTCTACCCAGTCCATTGTTATTCCATCTGGAGAACAAACAGCAACAGTTACAATTGATGTTGTCAATGACCTGATGATAGAACCTGATGAAACCATTGAAATAAAGCTGGGAACACCTGAGAATGCTTTAATTGATTATCCTGACACAATCGTACTCACCATTGAAAATGATGATGCTGGATATTATACAGAAACGATTTACGATGATTCACCTAAGTCTGTTACTTTTTTTGGAGACAATTTTACAATAAATGGTGAACCAGCAAGTATAGGAGATGAAATAGGTGTATTTGATCCTGACGGCAAACTATGTGGTCGAGAGATAATTGAAAATGAAGGTGTGTATATGCTCATTGTTTATGGAGATGATTCATCTACACCTGATGTTGATGAAGGAGCTGTTGAGAATGATATTTTAACGTTTAAAGTATGGGATTTAAGCACTAACACTGAAGTTACTGTTACAGATGATTTGTTTACAGCAAAAGAGATATCCTTAGCAATACCAGCTTGTGAGCATATTCCACCCCAATGGACTACCAATAATGATCGATGGGGCTTAAATATACATGTTAATATATCAGGTAGTCAAGAAATACCACTGAGAAAGGGTTGGAATTTATTTAGCTTTTCAGTGAATAAAGTTTACTATGATTCAGCGAACCCTCCAACAGTTGCAACATTGTCTAATGCTAACTTTGAAAAGGTCGATAATTTAAAAGATGTATTGGTATCTATTAAAGGAAAATACAGCTTAATAAGGAATTCAGATGTAAATGGGGCAAAAACTTTTGATCCAAATGTACCTGCTTTTTTTAATACCTTGCATTATTTAGCAGCAGGATATGGGTACTGGATAAAAATGAATGATATTTGTGAAGAAGAAGAATGTACCTTAATTTTGGAGGGTGCCTTGGCAAATCCTTCGGATAAACTAACCCTTCGCAATGGCTGGAATCTAATTGGTTGTTGGCATACATCAGCCCAATACGATTCCGCAACACAACCAACTGTGGATCTGCCCTCACAAGTTGAATTTGAAAAAGTTGATAGTTTAAAAGATGTGTTATCTTCCATTCAAGGTAAATATTCACTTGTTCGAAATACTGATGCAAATGGCGCACAAACTTTTGATCCAAATGTTCCTGCATTTTTTAATACTTTAAAATACATGGGGCCAGGTTATGGCTATTGGATAAAAATGAACGTGAGTGAACCAATTGATTTTAATTACTAAATAAGGAGGCATAAATGTGTCAATTAAATAATACAATAAAAATCTTTGGAATTTCTTTTCTCTTAACAATATTTTTTGTAACATTCGTCAATGCTGAGAATCACTTTTCTTTTACTCCACCATCAGTGACTAATTCAATGGTATTTTATGGAGATGTTTTTACAATTGATGATAATCCCTCAGAACCTGGCGATGAAATTGCTGTGTTTGACCAGCAGGAAGTTATATGTGGCCATTTCATTATTGAAAATGAAGATATGCCACAACTATTTAATCTTGCGGTTTATGCGGATGATAGCACTTCACTCATAGATGAGGGAGCCGCAATAAATGAAGATCTTATATTTAAAATATGGGATGCCAGCGCTGGAGTTGAAATTACTTTGGATAACTTAATGTTTGTACAAAAAGATGTTTATGGTATGCCGGCTATAGAAAGCAAACCCCCTAAATTTTTAGGCAATAATGAAGTTAGAGGAATGGGAATAGCCGCAATATCTGCTCCCCCTCCACCAACAATAAACAATATTTTTCCTAAAACAGCCTTTTTAAGTGGGGGCGGGATGCTAAGTATAACAGGGACAGATTTTCAGGAAAATGCAAATGTTACGATCGCTAGTATCACCGCCACAAATGTCCATTGGGATTCAGAAACATTAATAACATGTGACATTCCGCCTCTAAATGAAATTGGCCCGGTTGAAATTGTATTGGTCAATCCAGATGGACTAACTGCATCGACGATATTGACTTATGAATATGACCCCCCAACAATTACTGAAATTACACCGGCAGAAGTGACAACAGAAGGATTAACAGTGACAATAGTTGGGGAATATTTTCGTGATGGTGCAACAGTAACAATTTCAGGAATTACTGCAAACACGGCTTTTCAATCTGAAACAACTATAGAATGTTACGTACCACCATATACTGCTGAAGAACAAGTTGAAATCATATTAACAAATGATGACAATAAACAGTCAATAGCAACTTTGCAGTATGTTTTTTATCCCAGAATTGACACAGTATCGCCTGCAAAAGGACATATCAGTGGTGGAACCGAAGTGATTATTACAGGTGCTCATTTTGAAAATGGTTTAACCCTGACTATGGCAGATGAGAATATTACAGATATTACAGTTACTGAAGACAAAATCATTTTTACAACCCCCCCATATGAGACAGAAAATGTTCAAGATGTAGACATTATTGTTACCAACCCCAGTGGCAGAGACGCAATGGAAGAAGGCGCTTTTACATATAAAACGCTGATTGCGCAATTTAACATTATATCAGGTACGAGTGGCAATGCACCATTTATAGCTGTTCTTGAAGATGCATCTATTGGAGATATTGATGAATGGTTCTGGTATTTTGGCGGAGAAGAACCAGAATGGCGCGATGAAACAGATATGATCAATATTGAATATTCTGCACCAGGAACCTATCCAATTACACTTCAAGTTAATTCAGAACGTGGTGAAGATACATCAGAAATCGCCTACATTAATGTGGCCCAATATGATGTGAACATTGATTTCTATACAACCACCAGAATAGATGGCCCATCCCCCCTTAATGTGAAATTTGTGAGCGAAGCTACCAATGCTGAATCTTTGGATATTACATGGACATGGGATTTTGGAGATGGTTCTGGTAGTGATGAGGCTTTTCCAGAGCATACATACAATGATATCGGTGCATATACTGTTACTTTAACTGCTGCTATTGAAGGTATTGATGAACCTGTTGCAGTTTCAAAAGATAATTTTATTCATGTAATAGAAGGGCAGATTAATGGAAGGATTGTTGATGCCGATGGAAATGGCATTTCAGGCTGTCAGGTAGAAATAATTGTACCTGGCAAACCGCCTATAGCTCAAACCACGACTGATAATGATGGAAACTATGTATTTTTAGAAGTACCGCCTGAAGAACATATTCATCTGGCTGTGCATCCAGGTCATGATTCGGAATTCTTCCCAACGCATACGATGGAGCCTTTATCAACAATGAGTGGAGAAACACAGGATCTTGAATTAACATTATATAAAGGAATGATGCAGGGCAAGATAAAAAGACTGCCTGATGAAGGCATTGGCGGCGTAGAAATATCATTATTTAAAGCTGATGAAGAATATGGTCATTGCCTGTCTAATTCTTTGGGAGACTATTCTCTAACAGGCCTGCCAGAAGGTACATATCGATTGAGCGCCTGGTTTGAAAAAACTGGGACGGAACTATTCTATAGCCAAAGCGGTATGACATCAAATTTTGCTGAATCTGATTTGATTACCATTACAAATACACACGTGAAAATCAGTCCGCTGGAACTTGAATTAATACTGGAAACAGGTGTTGCCATTAGTGGTAAGGTATTAAATGCAAAAGGCGAACCTGTCGAAGGTATTCTCGTAAATGCATGGTCTGAAGGCATGATGACCGGTGGAAATGCAACAACAAACGCTGAAGGACTTTACACCATTACTGGACTGACTGTTGTGTCTGAACCGGAAGCTAACACTGATGATAAATACATTGTTGAAATTCATCCGGATGGCTTTCCATATCAAACCTATGATGGTCAAAATAAGCGTGAAAATGCAAATCTGGTGACACCACCTGCATCGGATATCAATTTTACCATTGAAACAGGCTTGATGATTCGTGGTACAGTAACTGTGTCTGAAGGTTCTCCTGAAAATATTGAGGTTGCTGCCAGATCTAATAAAGAAACCTTTGAACACTTTACAACAACTGATTCTACAGGTAAATATACATTGACAGGTCTGCCGCCTGCAAATGATTATATTGTTTTTGCCCATGCACCTGATTATCCTGTACAATTCTATAATGGTGAACAAGATATTGAAAATGCAACCCAATTGGATCTTTCTTATGATAATTGTGATGGAATTGATTTTTCCATGAACAAAGACAACCGAATTACAGGCATGGTATCAGGTGGCTCTTTTGATCCATCAACTGATGTTGTTTGGGTGCATGTTTGGTCAAATTCGACAGGTACAGGTGGTGATGTTCCAACTGATCCAACAGGCCGCTATGAAGTTGTTGGTTTGGATGCGAATGCAAATGACTATATTATTTTTATAATTGATCCGCAATTTGGACAAGCCTATTACAAAGAACCTGATACAGTTTATAGTTATCAAGATTTGGATTTTGTTGAGGGTGTTGCACAAGGTGTCGGTGTTTCTTCTGATGACCGAGACATTACGCTTCAATCAGATTTCTACACTGTAAAAGGAAAAGTCATGATTGATGGTCAAATTGCACCAGGAATTCAGGTGGAAGCATGGTCAGAAGCAAAAGGACATTGGAAATCAAATATTTCAGTCAGTCATCTGGATAAAGATGGTGCAAATTACGAATTAACTGGACTAATTGGTGGAGCGACCTATGAAATCAATGTTATATCAGATAAATACATACTGAGTAGTCCTCAGAGATTAACAATTACAGTATCCAATGAAGATGTAACCAATGTGAACCTTATATTAGAGAATCCAAATCGAAAAATTTCAGGAATCATATCAAATTTACCTGAAGGTGATAAAGCATGGATATCGGCATTTTCTGAGTCAGTTGATTTTGCTGAGGAAGTAATGGTTGTGGGGAATAATAGTGATATTGCATCATATACAATTATGGGGCTAAAACCTGCAGAAGATTATGTTGTTCATCTTCATGCCTTGAAACATCCAGACATCCTCTACAATGCAAAAACAAGCTGGTTTAAAGCCAATCGTGTGAATGTTATGAATGGAAATAAATCGGGTATTAATTTTACGCTATCAACAGATCTAGGAACTATTTCCGGAAAAGTCAATGTGCCAAAAGATGCAAAAGCGGGAGAGGAAATTTGGATTGATGCTTTTTCTGAATCACTGGAATCCAGCAGCGCAACAATGGTTAGGGTATCTGACAACTGCACGAATGAATTAGGATGCGATTATACTTATATCATTAATGGTTTGAAAAAGGGTGATGACTATGTCGTTGTTGCCAATTCAGAAAAATACGCTACATTATTTTATAATAACCAGCCTAACTTTGCAAATGCGACTTTGGTGGATAACACTTCAGTTAATCCTGTAAATATTGATTTTACAATCAGTCTCGGATATTATATTGATGGACACATCAAAGATTCAAACAATGATGCCATATCTGGCGTTGATGTTGAAGCATGGTCAGATAGTACCAATTCATGGGGCATGGCGACAACTGATGATAATGGATATTTCAAAATTGAAGGATTAAATAATGCTTCTGATTATATCGTACAAGCCATGATTACTGATGAGCCACCATTCTTTTATAAAGCGGGATCTAATAATACGCGAGATATTGATTTTGCAACAAAAGAGACTTCTGTTAATTCAGGAGCCACGCCAGTGGAAATCATTATTGTTACCGGGTATAAAATTTATGGATTTGTTCAAGATGCAAATGGGAAAGGTATACAGGACGCTGTCGTTGCGGCTGAAGCGCAAACGAAAAATCTTGGAAACCATTCAAAAACAGATAGCTCTGGTGCTTTTACAATTAAGGGCTTACCAGGCAATACAACATACAATATCTCAGTCGAGCCAGGGGCGACAAATTCATATATGAGGCAAGAAAAATCAGTTACTGTAAATGATTCAAATATGGAAGTGAATTTTACGCTGAATGCAGGATACCAAGTATCTGGGATAGTGAGAACTTCCACATATGTTCCTATTGCTGAAGCCGGTATTTTCTTAAGATCAGATGCTACCGGTTATGAAGAATGGGTTGCTACAAATGCAGATGGTGAATATGAATTTAATGGTGTACCTACCGGTTCGGATTACGATATGATGATTGAAACAGATGAAGACTATGTCAGAAAAATTATAAATGACATTTCTATCTCTGGTGATTTGAATGATTATAATATAAGCCTGACATCTGCAGCAGGAAATATCCGCGGATATGTATACAATGATGATGGAACAGCAATTGCAAATGTAATGATTCATGTTTTTTCTGATATTGAAGATATTCAACGATTTGATGTGAATACCAACTATAAAGGATATTATGAAGTAAAAGGCTTACCCAACGCCAGTGACTATGAAATTATAGCAATACCTTCATACGAGAGTGGTTATGCCAGTGAATCTGTAACTGGAAAGACACCTGGTGATGTTGTAACATTTACACTATATACCGGTGGAAATATTTCAGGTGTTGTACAGACAACAGCCGGTACGAAGCTGGAAGGCGTTTTAGTTTCATTAAGTTCTGATTCATTAAATATAGATAACGAATTGACAAGGACAGATGTAGATGGAAACTATTCTTTTGATGCTTTAAAGCAGAGTGCTGCAAGTGATTATGTTGTAGTTGTTTATCCAACAGATTATGGATATCCGGAAACAGCGCGGACAGGTATTGACATGGGTGATACAGTTGACTTTAATTTGACAAAAGGTTCACAGACAACGATATCCGGCACTATAAAAGATAAAGATTCCAATCCACCTGCTGAAAATACAGTTTTGGTTAGAATTTATTCAAGTGATAATAATGTCCGTGTTGCTCAAACATTTGTTGAGGCGGATGGTTCTTATGCCTTTACATCGCTAGATTCTACGAAATCATATATATTAAGGTTTCTAAACAATGGAAATCTGAAACATTTTGCAAAAGAGAATGGAACTCTTGATGCAGAAACGCCAGATACTTTTAATACTGGAGTTACTGTAGATTTAAAATGGGATCAAGAATGGTAGAAAGTTGTTGCAATACACAAGCAGTCTATTCATTCGATATTGCTTCAAATCTCTCATATTTTTTAATCATGATGAAATATGGGAGATTTAAATGAAAAGATCGTATAGCCAATAATAATTATTAAATCATAAGGAGAGTAAGATGAGAATTATTCACAAGGCTTATGTTAAACTGATATTGCTGCTTATAACATCATTTTTTGCAGTAAACTCAGCCATGGCGTTTGATAGTGTAAAAAATGTTCGTTCAACTACGCATACAAAAGATGCATACTCAAATAAAACAATCATCGGTATGAGTTGGGATGCCCATAGCGTTACGACGACAACTATATATTATTGCTATGTATTTAACACAAGTTCTGATTATACCATAACAAGTTCTTTTGGTTCATCAATTAAAACAACAACCAATCAATCAGTATTAAGTGATGATTTTAGCAGCAGCAATGGGGCATATTATTTTCATATTGCAGCAATGAAGGAAGTGGGATGGGATGAAGAATTCAGTGCAACAGTCACAAAAGGGCCCTATTATATAGATACAAAAGCCCCAACCAATGTCAGTATCAGTGGACCTGAAACAACAAATAGCAGAGTTGTTACTTTGAGCTTATATGCTGATGGTGCAACACAAATGTATATCAGTAATTCGGGTTATGGAATTTCAGGATCTTGGGAATCTTATGCAACATCAAAGCAGTGGACATTGACTGATGAATATGAAACAAAAACTGTTTATGTTTTATTTAAAGATGCTGCAGGCAATGCTACTGATGGCTCATCATCAAATGCAAGAACAAACATTATTTATACTTCAAATAGTGCACCGCAAATTAGAAATCTAACAGCACAAGCAAGTGGTAATCAAATTTCAGCGCCGAATATTTACTTTGATTTATATGATCAAGAGGGTGGTGTCATTTTAATGACAGTTTCTTCAGCTAATTTAATTGCAACAACACCAGATGATATCACAATAACAGGTGTTTCTGTTTCTGGCTCAAGTACGACTTATACCATATCATCCATTACACCCGCTGAAAATAAAGGATTAACTCTGACAGTTGGATCATCATCATCCACAGTGACTTCTTCAGTTTTAACCATTACAGTTGAAGATTCACTTGGGTTAACGTCATCTTCAACAATTACATACAAGAATACTGAAGATTTATTGGCAAAACTGGCCAAATTTGTTATCACACCAAAATCTGATGGTGTGCAAATTCAATGGCAAACAACATCAGAAATAGACACTGCTGGATTCATAATCAAACGCAGTGAAGCTAAGGACGGCATTTATACCACAATAACTGATAATCTCATTCAAGCAAATGGGAATTCTATGTCTGGCGAAAGTTATGAATATCAAGATTATCAGATTGACATTGGCAAATCATATTTTTATCAACTGGTTGAGATAGATTTTGATAACAATGAACGCGTATGTAATATTTCATCAGAAGTCAAACGCAGTGGAGATTCAAATAATGAACCGCCTAACTATGATGCTAATGGTGATGGTGATGTTAATGTCGGTGATGTTATCTATTTGCTCAGGGAACTAACCAAATCTCAAGAATCAGAATAGCTAAAAAAATTGCCTGATTATCAATTAATGTCAGGTATTTTTATTGCACTGATTGCTTGTCAAATCATAAAAAGGAGAATGAACAGTGGAAAACAAAATTAACCAACAAATAAACAACAAAGAACAGCGAAAAAAGCAAACTTATAAGCCACCAAGAATAGTGACTTACTCTGAAAAGGAAATTCTCGAACATATCGGACCGGCTCAGGCATGTAGTCCACAACCATGTTCGTTAAATCCTTAGATTATTTCTGCTGAAAAGCAGATATCTAGACTGACGATTAGAAGTACAAAATGATTGAATAAATAATCGGAAAGATGAACAAATCAAATTAATAATGCTATAAAAAGCCGGGCGATGGTCCGGCTTTTTTTTTGGGCTAAGAATATTATTGACAATAGTAAGGGATATATTGTAGGGGCTTACTTAGTCAAGAGTGTATGTATAAATTGGTGGAGACATCTTTGCCTCAGACCAAAACCGAATTCCAACCAATGACCGAAAACACTGAAGGGGTGAACCTTATATGTTCGCCTCCGAACAAAAACCATAAACGAACCGATGTCCTAAACCAATGCAGGTAACTGATGTCCTCGTACATAGGTTTGATACCGGTTTTTGTTCGGAAGGCGAACATAAGGTTTCCCCCTGCATTGTGGTTTCGGTCATTGGTTGGAATTCGGTTTTGGTCTAAGGCAAACAAGTTCTTCCAACTTGTAAATACGCCCCCCAGGACATTATTGAATAAAAATAAAAGGAGATTATTATGAGAATTACATTTAAATTATTGCTACTACTAACGATCCTTTTTAATTCTGCACAAGCAGATACAATCAACCTTGGTGTAGCAGGTGCCCATAGTGGAGATCTGGCATCCTATGGACTGCCATCAGTAAAAGCGGCCGAGCTTGTTGTTGAAAGCATAAATGCGAAAGGTGGGATAATGGGTAAGAAAGTGATGTTATTGTCTGAAGATGATGCCTGTAAACCTGAATTAGCAACCAATACTGCAACGCGACTGGTGTCAAAAGGCGTACATGTAGTAATGGGCCATATTTGCAGTGGTGCCACGAAAGCAGCACTGGGAATATACAAAGATATGAATATTGTTACCATGTCTCCATCAGCAACCAATCCTGATTTAACCCAAAGTGGAAATTATCCAAATTTTTATCGAACCATTGCCTCAGATGATGCACAGGCCAGATTGGAAGTTGATTTTGCGCTAAATTATTTAAAAATAAATAAAATTGCTGTGATTCATGATAAAGGGGATTATGGCAAAGGGCTGGCTGAATTTGCGCGTAAATTCATTAAAGAATCGAAAAAGGCAAAAGTAGTTTTGTATGAGGGCATTACACCTGGAGCAGTTGATTATTCTGCAGTTATTAGAAAAATTAAACGCTCTCGGGCAGATGCAGTTATTTTTGGTGGATATCACCCTGAAGCCTCAAAGTTGGTAAGTGGCTTACGTAAAAAACGAATGGATACCATATTTATATCAGACGATGGTGTTAAGGATGATACCTTTATCAAAGTGGCCAAAAAATATGCTGAGGGTGTTTATGCAACTGGCCCTAAGGATGTGTCACAAAATCCAATGACCATAAAAGCCACAAAAGATCATGTTAAAAAGTATGGCAAGGAACCGGGTGCATTTTTCCTGAACGCATATTCTGCAACTCTGGCATTAATGAATGCTATTCATAAATCAGGTTCGATAAAATATGATGCTATTAGAAAAGCCCTTCAAAATGAATATGTTGAAACTCCTTTGGGAAAGATTCGTTTTGATAAAAATGGTGATGCTGTGGGAGTTGGCTTTTCCATGTATCAGGTCAAAAATGGACAATATGTTGAAATTGAAAAATGATTACCGAAAATTTATCAGATACAATCTTATACTTCATTGAATTACTATTGGGCGGGTTAACACGTGGTAGTATATATGCTTTAATTGCCCTTGGCTATACAATGGTGTATGGCATTATTGAGTTAATCAATTTTGCGCATGGTGAAATATATATGCTTGGAGCCTTTACTGCGCTGATTGTATCCGGAATTATGACCATGCATGGGTATGCTGGCATGTCAGTTTTATTTACAGCCATGCTGGTTGCAGTTTTATATTCATCTGCATATGGATACACACTTGAGAAAATTGCCTATAAACCTCTTCGTAATGCACCGCGTTTATCGCCATTGATTAGTGCAATTGGTATGTCAATTTTTTTACAAAATTATGTAATGCTGGCACAGACATCTGATTTTATGCCATTTCCATCTTTACTTCCTGACTTTGAATGCCTGGAAATGATTGATTATATGATTGGCGGTCCTGAATTAGTTATTCTAATCACAACAGTCGTTGTCATGATTTGCCTGACAATATTAATAAAATATACGCGAATCGGAAAGGCAATGCGTGCAACTGCTCAAGATAAGAAAATGGCCATGCTGGTTGGGATTGATATCAATCGGATGATTTCTGCAACTTTTGTGATTGGCTCAGCTCTTGCGGCGATTGCAGGTGTCTTGATTGCAACGCATATTGGACAAATAAACTTTTATATTGGATTCATTGCAGGCATTAAAGCATTTACAGCAGCTGTTTTAGGAGGTATCGGTTCGATTCCGGGTGCTGTTTTAGGTGGATTGATATTGGGTTTAACTGAAAGTTTCGCAACAGGTTATGTTTCAAGTGATTATGAGGATGTTTTTGCATTTGCACTACTTGTTTTAATTTTGATTGTTCGGCCATCTGGCCTTATCGGTAGAACTGAGATGCAAAAAGTTTAAGCCGTTGCATGGGGTACTAGAAATCTTAGTTTTTTGTGGTGTCAGCCTGGCATAGATATTGTTCTTACAAGATGCAGTGTAGGGTTCTAAGTGGCGTATGTATAAATTGGGGGGAACATGTTTGCCTCAGACCTGAATCGAAATCCAACTCATGACCAAAACCAATGTAGGCGCGAACCTTATGTTCACCTCGAATAAAAACCGGTATCAAACCTATGAGCAAAACCAATGTAGGTGCGAACCTTATGTTCGCCCTCCGGACAAAAACCGGTATCAAACCTATGTTCGAGAATAAACTAGAAACGATTGCCTCGGACATAGGTTCACAAACGATTGTTGTTCGGAGGGCGAACATAAGGTTCGCCCCTACATTGATTTCTAACATAGGTTTGGCTTCATTTTTTGTTTGAAGTCGAACATAAGATTCGACCAACCAGATAAATAACAAAACATTTACTACGATCTACGATCTATCCGAGAATTTATGATCGCTTACTTACAATGCACTGGACGCAGAGCGTCCAATATGCATTCCCACGCAGAGAGGACGAACGAGAGGGCAAAAAATAGAATCTAAAAGGTCTTAACTTTTTTGAACTTCTGGACTATAGCATGTATTTCCTGCTTCTCGAATGAAAAAATATGCGAAAAATCAAAAATCAAGAGCACGTTCCCATTATCTGAAAGTTTTGCGTGGGAATTCAAACCTTAAGCAACTGAGCCATTTCAATTGACACCCATATTAAATTTCTATAATACTTGGTGGTCAAGTTTTTTGTCTTGACTATTGAAAAGCTGGTACTGCTCGTTCCTAGGCTCTGCCTTCTATGTATTGAACATGTGGCAGAGCCCGGGAATGAGCTATACTCTTATTTTGTGAAAAAACTTGATTGAACATCAATTAAATAATTGTTTATATTTAAAAAATAAATGTGTATCCAACTTCAAAAAAGAAATTAACCAGGGAAATATATAAAATGAAAATATTTTATCTTAAAAAAATTATTCGTCATGTTCTTGATCAGAGAGCATATCATAATAAAAATGATTCTATTTATAATATACTCTTTTTATTTATAATTACAATAATGATTTTGGGAGGATGTGAGAAGAAAGAGTCGATTAAAATAGGTTTTGTCGGTGATTTGACCGGAAGTATGTCTGAATTGGGTATTAATGGCCGAAATGGTGTTTTGCTGGCAGTTGAGGAATGTAATGCGTCAGGTGGCGTCAATAAACATCTGATTAAACTGATTACCAAAAATGACCAACATAATGAAGAACAAGCGCTTAAGGTTGATCAGCAATTGATACAGGAAGGTGTCGTCGCTATTATTGGACATATGACCAGTACCATGTCAGTGAAAGTACTTCCACTGATCAATAAAGAAAAAATGTTGATGATCAGTCCAACAACCAGCAAATTGTCTCATTTGGACGATTACTTTATTCGGCTGATTCCATATGATCAGACAAGTTCATTCCTTGCGAAATATGTATATCAACAGTTAGGCTTGAAAAGTATAACGATTGTGTATGATCTTTCCAACATTGCATTCAGTCAGATGGTGCGCGATGATTTCACAAAGGCATTTGAATTGGTCGGAGGTAAAATTATTCTTTCACAATCTTTCACTTCTGGCATAAAGATTGATTATATCAACTTGATTAGAACGTTGATTGATTCAAAGCCAGAAGGTTTGCTTATTATTGCAGGTGCCCTTGACACTGCCATGATTTGCCAGCATATCAGAATGGCAGGTTCTCAAATACCTGTTATGCACAATGGATGGGCAGGAACAAAAGAACTTGTCCAACATGGGGGCCCTGCCATAGAAGGAATCATTTTTCCCATAATGTATAATAAAGATAGTCAGGAAAAGTCATTTATTAAATTTAAAAAACGTTATCAAAAACGTTTTGGTCATGAGCCTGATTTTGCATCTGTATACGCCTATGAGGCGGCGCTTCTTCTCATTAACGCCTTATCTGAAAGCATTAATCCGGTAAAACTGAAAGATATTATCCTTAAACAGGCCAAACTTGATGGATTGCAGGGAGAAATTACTTTCGACAAATATGGTGATGCCCAACGTAAAACATCCATCGTTAAGATTAAGAATGGCAAGGTTATTGTATTGGATTAATTCACATTAACACCAAGTATAAAGAATAATTATGAAATTTCAGTATAGTTTAAAAAAAATATTAACAATTATATTTGTCTTGATCACTGCAGTGCCTGTTCTTATTATGGGCTTTTTTTCCCTGAATATATTGAAAGATTATTTGACAACAGATATCGCAGAAAAAAACCTTCTTTTGGTTAAAACACTGCGCAGTGAAGTTGAAACCACCATTGATGAACATATGCGAACATTATTATATTTGGCGCGTTTAATAGACATGGGAGCGATTCTTTCAATTGAAAATATGAATTTACATTTGAAAACCATTAATGAATATCATGAAGAACTGGAAATGATTCGTATTCTTGATTCTAATGGAAGCGTAACGCATATCTCCCCTTTTAACAGGAATTATGTTGGAATCAATATGTCATATCAGCCTTTTGTTCGCGCTACTTTAAAGCACAATAAACCGCAATGGTCATCCACTTTTCGATCTCCACAAACCCGTCAGCCTACTTTGGCCCTTTGTGTTCCACTGAAAGAGGGTGTTATCGTTGGATACCTAAATTTGAAAACGTTGAAAGCGATTATTGATAAAGTGAAGATTGGCACTCTCGGATATGCTTATATTGTTGATAGCGAAGGAACCTTTATTGCGCATCCCAATCAGTCTTATGTTGCTGAACAGATCAACCTAAAATATTTTCAAGATGTTTCTACAAAATATGTTGGCAAAGAAAAAACATTTATTGATAAAATGCAAGGTGTGGAAGTATTCTGCAATACAGCAATCGTCCCAAATGTGAATTGGGTTGTTCGAGTCGTCCAGCCGGTTGCTGAAGCCCTTGAAACTGTTATAAAAATTAGAAATATCATTTTGACAGGAATGATAATCACACTTATATTTGCTGTTATTTTGCTCATGATCATTCTCAAAATATTATTAACCCCTCTTACGCAATTAACAGAATACTCTCAAAAAATTGCAGCAGGTGATGATCGTATTTTGAAACATCACAAAAGTTTTTATGAAGTGAACGCGCTGACCAAAAATTTTAATCTTATGATCAATGCCTTGAAGCATCGTGAAAAAAAGATTCGTGAAAGCGAGAGTCGTTTTAGAATTGCTGGCAAAGTTGCCTATGATTTAATATACGAATGGAATGTAGAAAATGATTCCCTGACATGGTTCGGAGATATAGACAAAATTCTCGGCTGGAAAAAAGGTGAAATTTCAAGAGATATCAATGCCTGGCTTAATTTGATACACAAAGATGATATGAAGCAGCTTGAAAATGCAGTTGAGGTTCATCGAGAATCGACCCAACCCATTGAATATATTTATAGAATTAAAAAAAGTGATGGCACATGGCGGTATTGGGATGATCGCGCTTTACCTCTTCTGAATGAAATGGGCATGCCGTATAAATGGATCGGTGTATGTACTGATATTACTGATAAAAAGCACGCGGAAAAAGAACTTATGGCGGCAAAAGAAAGGGCTGAATCCGCCAATAATTCCAAGAGTCAATTTCTTGCCAATATGAGCCATGAACTTCGCACGCCCATAAATGCAATGCTTGGATTTTCAAAATTATTACAGATACAGCATATTGGCCCTTTAAATACCAAACAATATGAATATTTGGAATACATTATTGAAAGCAGCAACCGATTACTTGCCTTAATTGATGACATTTTGGATCTCTCCAGAGTTGAAGCCGGCAAAATTGAAATAACCAAAGCGGTTTTCAATATTGAAAAACTCATGAAACGAATTGAAATTACTTACGCATCACTGATCACCAAGCAATGTTTAACATTTCAGGTTTCTTTAGCACCAGATGTTCCCAAATATTTCATCAGTGATGAATATCGAATCGAACAAATTCTAAAAAATCTGGTTTCTAACGCAATCAAGTTTACAGAACAGGGCAGGATCGATGTTTTTGTCAATATGAAATCTGATAATGAATTATTATTTGAAGTTCGAGATACTGGAATTGGCATCCCTATAGATAAAGTAAATAGTCTTTTTGATAAATTCTTCCAAGCCGATAGCTCATATGCAAAAAAATTCTCAGGGGCAGGTCTTGGATTGGCGATATCAAAAGAATTGGTCGAACTTTTGGGTGGAACAATTTGGTTGGAAAGTAACGTAGGTAAAGGCAGCGCTTTCTTTTTTACGTTGACAGTTGATATGCCTGATGCTGATTTAATTTATTCATATGAAAAAGCGTGTGAATCTGCAAATCTAAAAGTTGTATCGAAAAGAAAATTAAACATTCTTTTGGCTGAGGATGATCCATTAAATAGCAAGTCTATGATACATTTTTTGAATAAAGCAGGTCATGTTGTGACGCATGCAGAAAATGGAAATGAGGTTTTGTATTTCATGGAAACAATGACCTTTGATATTATCTTAATGGATATCCAGATGCCTGACCTTGATGGTGTTGAAACCACCAAAAGGATTCGTCATTCAGATTCAGGTAAATTAAACTCTGAAATACCAATTATTGCTCTCACAGCTTATGCCATGCGAGGGGACAAAGAGAAATTTATCCGAGCCGGCGTGAATGATTATGCAACAAAACCAGTTGATATTAATAAGCTCCTTGAAAAGGTCAATCAATTTGTAATTGATGAGAATAGGACTGTCATTGATGATCAAGATAAAATCAATTCTGTTGAAAAAGCATTAATAGAAGAGAGTATATATGTAAATGAGATTTCTGATTTTATTGGTAGTCTTAATGAGGATGTGGGTTTTCAACAGGATATATTAACCACATTTTTGTATGATTCCCAGAAAAGGATGGACCAGCTTGAAAAAGCAATTACATCTGATCACATAAATGAAATTGTTTCACTTAGCCACAGTATCACTGGAATGCTTGCTTCAATTCAAATTTTTTCAGTTGCAAAACTGAGTAAGAATTTAGAATCAGCCGCTCGATCCAATGAATATGATAAAATTGGGTTGCTTTATCAAGATTTAAAGGCAAAGATGCACCAACTCAATGATTTGATTCGATCCAACTATTTGATTTAAAAAGGTAATTGTATAAGATCCTTCTATATTGGTTTCAGACACTGGTTGGATTTCGATTTTTGTTCATAGCAAGCATTTTCAGCTAATTTGTACATACACCCCTGCATAAATTTTCAATTCAGATAATAAAACCTCCTGTGCCTGATCAATGAGATACACATTTTCAATAATTCTTTACGTTACGTTGTGGATTTTAATTTATTTATTTCAAAGGCGGCATAATCATTCTTCCAGGCCCCATGTGATACAGATGAATGCGGTTATGTTTATCTTGAATTACCTTGTTGGCACCTTCGACTGGACTTGAATGGGGAAGGTTCCATGCATTGATACCTGAAGCAATTTTTACATTAATGGTAATCACATCTGTGCTATTATCATGATCATCTTCAACCTGAATCACAAAGGAATCATATCCAACAAAGTCGTGTGTTGGTGTGTAATTGATGTAAGGTGATGCACCACAGCCTGAAACAACTAAATTACCATGTGATGGGCCGGAAAAAATTGTCCATGTTAAAGGATCATTGTCAGCATCTGAAGCTGTTATTGTAGGTGTATTCCATTCCCTTGGCCAGGAGTTCTTATCCATGATCGTTGAAACAGCATCGCCTTGAATAATATTAGGCGCTTGATTGACAATTCCAAGAATAAATTCACATGGTGTCATATCTGATGACAACAGAAAACTCGGATTGTGGGCGGATGATAATGCAGACCATTCTGTATCCGCATGATTATCCCTGGCAAATAATTCAAGGTGCATTTTTGGGGCAACGCCAACAAGACCATCATAATTATAATTTGAACGAAATTTCATTTGATTTCCAACTGGAAAAACTCCCCAAGAATGTCCATTATGAATCGGTTCCCATAAAATCGAAGGCGTTGTATTTACAGGCGGTTTGTCAATTCGGTATAAATGAACCCCTGAGTAGTTCCCACTCTCTCCGGTGATTGTTATTTGATCGCCATCAGGATGAGATAAAGTCACCTGAAAATCATTGGCATTGATTCCATTATAGTCATAAATGGATGAATTTCCAAGGGGTGCACCGGATAAGACCCAATCTTCATTGGTATCCATGTTCATTAGAATCCCATTGTTATTTTCACCTTTATAATCATCCACAAAATCGCCCTGGCTGTGATCCAGATGAAAATAATCAAGCAATTTCGATTCTGAATATGGATCTAATTTTTTGCACATGTATGCGCGGATTTCATGAGGTGTGCGTGCACCATCCCAAATACGAACTTCATCAATCTGGCCATCAAATTCATAGGAGTCGGTGAAATCTTTGTATACACCAATAACGTAATCTGTGTTTCTGTAATAAATATCTCCATTTTTTTCCGGAGCCAGGGATGCAACCTCAATGCCATTGACATAGACGCGCATGATTGTGCCATCGTATGTACCTGCAACATGATACCATGTATTTTCAGAATAATCTGGGCCGGTTTCCAAATAATAAATATAATCTGAACTGGAAGGTTTTGTTGTGATTCCAAAGTAAAATTTATTTTCTGATTTCACACCTAAAACCCATCCGCCTTCCGAGAAAGCATCATCATAAATAAACCCAACTATTCCAGCCCATTCTATAAAAGTATCTACCTTTACCCAGGCTTCTACAGTAATCGTTGCAGGCAGTCCGATGCTGGAAGCCGGAACATCACCATCACTTAGAGCGACATAATCATTAGAACCATCAAAATCAAGTGCGTTACCCGCTCCAGCTTTTGTTTGAGTACCTGTGATTACAAGATTATCAATACAAAAAGCCGGATCACCATTTTTTTGACTGCCATCGTTAATCCATTTAAACTTAAGATCTAAATAACCGCCAGCATAAGGTGTAAGATTAAAACTCTTTTGTATCCAGTTGGTATTATTAATAAATTCTTTGGCCTCGCTCATTAAAACATCATTATTAATGTAGAATTCGCCATAATCAAACCAAACAATCCATCGTTCCCCAACGCATTTCCAATAAAATGAAAAATTTGCATCAATATAGCCTGTTAAATCTACAGTGCGTGTCAACCATGACTCGGATGCGGCATCTTCATTATATGTAGCAGTGGTGCCATTATCCTGGGAAATATAGGCAGATTTGGAGCCATTATAACTGACTGCAGTACCTGTAAACCACTTATTTGTTTGCGCGTCTGATCCGAATGACCATTCTGATGTATCACCCTCAAAGTCTTCTGAAAAAATGACTTGAGTGCTTGTATCAATTTCAGTTGAATCAGTCACCATTTTGAATTCAGTTACTATAATTTTAACTTCTGCAACATTGGAATTTAATAGTCCATCATTCACTGTAAATGAAAATGAATCAAAACCGGAAAAATTAATGTCTGGTGTATATGTCACAAATGGAAAGTCGCCAGATAATTGACCATGTTTTGGATGAATGACTAAAGTCAAACTTAAATCATCATTATTTTTATCTGAAACGTTTAAATAAAAACGTTTTGCTGTATTTTTCGCAATGATAATTCGCTCAGAAAATGCCTCTGGGGGATAATTCAAATGTTTAATCATTATCAGGACTTGCCCAGGCCGAGAATTTGAAAAACCATCATTGGCTTTATATGTGAACTTGTCAACACCACTATAGTCCTTTTGAGGAACATAGATGATACAAGGAAAATTACCCTTTATTTCACCATGTTCAGGATATTTGACAATAGAAAAGTCTAATTGATTGCTATTGGGATCTGTTCCAACTAAAGTAATACTTTTTGGTGTATTTTCGATAACTGAAATCGTTATATCTTCCACAACTGGCGGTTCATTATTGGGCGTGACAATCAAATGAATACTGGCCAATTCAGATAAATTCTGTCCATCATCAACCTGATATGTGAAATGGTCATTTCCATGAAAACCATTGTTGGGTGTATAAGTTAGATCAGGAAGCATTCCTGTCAGCTTGCCATAATCAGGTGTTGATTGAATAATGTAAGATAGCGGTGAATTATCAGCATCATTGCCTGATAAAGAAAATACAACAGATTGTCCTTCAGACAGTGAAATGGTCATATCATTGGCAGTGGGTTGATCATTTGAAGCCTTTATGGTTAAATAACAATATGCAATCTCCGAGTCAATCTGGCCATCGTTTGCTTTATATGTAAAGACATCTGTTCCAAAATAATTGGGATTGGGCGTGTAAAATAAATCCGGTGATATGCCAGAAATTCCCCCATGTTTTGGAGCGTTTTCTATTTTAAAAACAAGATGATCATTCTCAAGATCAGAACCATCAAGTGTGATTCGCTTTTTTGAGTCTTCTTGAAGTGTGATATACTGATCAAATACAAGGGGTTTATCGTTGATTGGTTTGACGTCAATGTTCATTCTAATGTTATCAGAGAAAACCTGACCATCATGTAAATAAAATATAAAATAATCCTGACCAAAAAAATTGGCATTTGGCGTATATATTCTATCAGGAAACGAAGGGCTGATGACACCATTTTCAGGTGCTCTTTGAATATAGCAATAGACAAAGTCGCCATCAGGATCACTGGCTATTGTAGATAAAGAAAAGGAAGTGTCTTCATCTATTTGAATTTGTGTAAAATTCAATTGTGGCGGATCATTCACAGAAATAATACAAATGGTAATATGCGCACTTTCTGAGCTTTCTGTGCCATTATGAACAATAAAATCAAATCCATCCATACCAAAATAATCTTTATCAGGCGTATATATGAGATCAGGGAGATGGCCAGATATTAAACCATGTGAGGGATAAGAGAGAAAAAAATAGTTCAGCCCTTTGTTTAATTGATCTGTACCAGATAATCTGATTAAAACTTTAGTATCTTCATTTGTTTGAACCTCTTGTGAAAAAGCCATAGGCGGCATATTTATAAATGGTGTTCCATAGGCTTTTATACAGTTATTTGAATTGGGAGATAGATCTGTTAGATCAATAAAAAGGTGGCCATCATCACTGACATAGCTTTGCCCTGCCTTGGAAGTTGCTTTTGAAGAATATCCCGCAATGGGGTTTTCAATAGGAATGACATAATTGTTATTTAATCCGGAATAATTGATCACCACTACAAAGGAATTGCCTGATGATACGTGAAGTGCATTTTTTAGTTTTACAATATAGTAACCACTGTATTCAAATGAAGATTCGATAGGTTGATCAAGTAAGGCATTGGAAAGCCTGGCACATCCATTCTCATTATCCATTTGCTGATAAATTGAAATGATACAATCCATATTTGAACCTGTGGTGTAAAAGCCAACGCCAGTAATTTCAATATTTTCATCTGCGATAAAAACATTTGCAGCCCAATCGTTGCCATCGCCACTACCAATCGCTCCTGTCCATCCCAGATCATCATATTGATAAATATTTTGAAAAGAGAAATGAGACGTTTCATGATCTTCGAAATATCCCAGTTTTGTAAATGCAATACTTTCATCATAATAAGATACATAAAAGTATCCATTTTCTCCCCAATCCGAACCAAAACTGTTACGAACAATAAATGCGCCTTTTCCAGGTGCATCTTGAACGATCTGATTATCATTCCATCCAACAATTACAATGGCATGATTTGAATCATCAAAAGAGTCATCAGGATCATCATAATAATAAGTTGATGTGTCTGAATGAAAATATCTATTTTCATCAAAATACAAAGACGAATATATTCCGCCATGATGATATACTTCACGTTTAATATATCCTATATCTTCAATATTATACCTGATAGGTAAAAAAATAACAGAATCAACATATTGCGTGGGTGAACAGTTTGTACAGTATTCATTTGTTAATGGTCTATAAGGATCATTAGATTCAGGAATTGGCCCTTGATAACGTAATAAATACGCTGCACTCATTTTCATATTTCCGCCAGAACATGATGCCAAATCGAATTGATGACGATGATTTAAATGATTTTCAGAAAAATCATTTATCGGGTCAGATACATGTTGATTGATTTTCAAATTGCTTTCAAGAGCACCAAATGTGGCAAAAGACCAGCATGAGCCACAACTAAGCTGGTTTCTTACAGGCGTAAGCAGACAATCACTTATATTTCCATCATTATTGGGATCTCGGAGGTCGTATAAAGGAGCGTCCGGGATCTGTGATAAATTATCTCTTTCAGGATAATGCTTTTCAGGAATCGCAGGGTCTGGAATTAAACCCAATGGTAAAGCCTCATTTGAGAAAGTTATTTTTGTTCTCTTTTTTAATTGTTGCTGATATTTCAAGAAGGCAGGGTTGAGTGGGGCAATTTTCATATTGGGTGTTTCTTGAGAATATATCTCAGGAATTATTAAAGTATACAATAGACTGATAACACAAATTGTTTTTAAAAATATATATTTTATCATTTTTCTATCTTTTTTGTTTGTTCATTTTGGGCGTTCTAAAAAAAGGGGACGCCTTGAAAGGGCGTTGTCCCTGGGCTAGCCTGACGACTATGGATTTTAGACACATGTGGACGAAATTTTATTGACTCAAAAGATTATGATTGGTTGATGAATAAAAGTAATTTTTCAGTGTAGATTTAAGGAGATATAAATTCTTCATAAAAAAGTATTTTAATCAGAAATATCAAGTATATAAAAAAAATTAAACTTAATACTTTTTGATATGCAAGCTGCGTGCCATGCTTTGATAGTCCAGGAGTTTAAAGATTTGCTTTAAGTTGTAAAGGTAGTATTTTATTGATTAATTTTCAGGAAGGATTAATCGTATAATTATTTTTTTGTTCGGGGCAAACATTTTCCGCTTACTTGTATGTAAACAGGCCCTATTTTGCCTGACATCTATAGGCCTCAAATAAGTGGGTGAATTCGAAATGAAACAAAATTAACCTTTTCGTCGATCCATAAAAAAGCAACTTCCAGGAGTGGACTTTGCCATTTTTTTGACCTCAGCACAAACATCATTGACTTCAATATACTGTGTAAATGACCGCTTAGAAAGATCCACGCCAGATAGACTGATGCTCATGATTGGAAAAAACTGTTTTTCACCCGCACGATTGACTGAAACAATCCCATTTTTATCTAGATCCTGATCATCATAAAACTGACGAATGCCTTTATCAAAACGTTGAATAATTGTATTTGCAATCTGTTGGCATCCTGATGCAGGTGTGATTAACACAAAATCATCACCCCCAATATGTCCAATAAAAATGTCATCATTTTTGCTTTCAAGTAAAACACGCTTAAGGGTTTCTGATGTAAACCGGATCACATCATCACCGCGCGCAAAGCCATATTTATCATTATATGCTTTAAAATAATCCAAATCCGCATGGATGACACAGACATCTTTTTCATTGTCAAGGGATTGTGCAATTGCTTCAGAAATGCTATTATTACCAGGTAAGCCAGTACTTGGATTTGCATCAAAAGCCAATTTGTTGAGGCGCTCAAGTTCTCTGAGGGCCATGTATCGTTCAATATGGTTTTTTACACGTGCCTTTACAATTGCCGGACGAATGGGCTTGGTAATATAGTCAATTGCACCCATACCCAATCCCTTGTACTCGTCATCATCATCACACATGGCTGTTACAAATATAATTGGAATATCTTTTGTTTTAACATCAGATTTTAAAATTTGACAAACATCATATCCATCCATTTCAGGCATAATGATATCTAGCAAGATTAAATCAGGGGGATGATCTGATTTTGCCAACTTGATTGCTTTTTCTCCTGACCGGGAAACCATTAAATCATAATTATTTTTTAACAAATTAACAAGCAAATCAATATTGTTTTTTTGATCATCAACAATTAAAATAGATTGTTTTTGTGAGATTAACATGTCATATATCTCCAGTTACAATGATACAAATAACCCTCTAGAAAAGGAGGCTTTTGTTGGATACCATATTTTTTGAATATATCATTCATTTTTCTGATCAAGAAGTCCGGCACTATCGCGTAGAAATCGACAAAAAGACCAGACGTATTATTCAATCGGACAAAAATTATCATGACAGTGTTGATTGGACCAATCTGAGTTATTGTAAATGTTCAAACTGTCCATTAAAAATTACTGAATATCCCAAATGTCCTATTGCTTTTAACTTACATTCTCTTGTCGAGGTGTTTAAGGATCGTATTTCCTATGAGGAAGTATCCGTTGAAATTATCAGTAATCAGCGAAGCTACAAAAAAGAAACAACGCTTCAGATTGCCTTGCAATCATTGTTCGGTATTTTGATGGCAGCCAGTGACTGTCCCAATATGAATTTTTTATCCTCAATGGCGATATTTCACCTTCCTTTTGCCAGTTTTGAGGAAACCATACTTCGGGCAGCATCATTTTATCTTCTCAAGCAATATTTTCAGAAAGCCAGTAATCAGTATTATGATTTCAGTATGGATGGCTTGAAAAAACAGTATGAAGATGTTGAGATGGTGAATCAGGGACTTTTGGAACGTATACAATCCATTGAAACAGAAGGTGATGCCAGTTTAAATGCTATTACCACATTAAATGCTTTTGCTCAAATGTTCTCATTACAATATGAATTGGATCTGGCTTCTTTACAATATGTTTTTGCTGATCCAGATAATATTTAAATCAATAATTATTGAAAAACAAATAACAATACCAAATCTTTTCTTATTCATCAAAATTTTTGACTTACAATCAATTATTCTTGACTTTTACAATATCATTGCGTACAAAAAAAATTATCTTAGGTTGAAAACATTCTGGTAAGTTCAATGTGCCGCAATGAACATGCCAGAAAATATAAGAATTTAAAAAGAATTATCACTTGATAAAATTCAAACAATTGAGCTTATTGAATGGCTCATATGTCGCAAATGTAAGAAAAAAATATCTCTTACAATTGCCGAAAAAATGAAAAGCAATATATGGCATTACCAGAACAATCCTTTCTTTTATTGTTTTTTATCGTACTATCTGCTTTTTTTTCGGGAGTTGAAACAGCTTTCGTTTCAATTTCGGACATTCGTCTTAAACATCTTTGCGAAAAAGAAAATAAAAAAAGCATTTTACGCGTACAGCGTCTCAAAGAAAACAGTGAACGATTAATTATTACCATACTTATCGGTAATAACCTGGTTAACATTGCAGCATCATCATTTGCAACCAAAGTGGCCATTGATATTTTTCAATCCAGAGGAATTGGTATCGCCATTGGTCTCATGACATTGATCATTTTAATATTTGGGGAAATAATTCCTAAAAATATTGCAATGGCCAAAAATGAAATGATTGCTGTGTTGGCAGCTCCAATTATTCAAGTCTTACAGGTTCTTTTATTTCCGGCAATCTATTTTCTGGAAAAGATGACCATTTTCATGGCAAAACCCATGAATAACGATATGGGTGAGCCGGTTATTACAGAAGCAGAAATTAAAAGTGTGGTCAACCTGGGTGAAGAAGTTGGCGAGATTGAAAAAGATGAGCGTATTATGATTCACAATATTTTTAGATTCAGTGAACTTCAAGCCAATGAAATCATGACAGATCGCACCCAAATTTTTTCATTGGATTCAGAGGCTTATCTCAAAGAAGTTTCAGAAGAAATTGTTTCCCAGGGTTTTTCACGCATACCTATATACGAAGATCAAACCGACAATATCAAGGGAATTCTTTACGCCAAAGATGTCCTTCAACACATGCTGTCCAAAGGTGAAGACAGACCGCTCAGGGATTTGATCAGACCGGCCATGATCATTCCGGAGACCATGCTGATTGATAATTTGCTTCGAGAATTTAAAAAAGAAAAGGTTCATATTGCAATGGTGGTGGATGAACATGGTGGCATCAGTGGGTTAATCACCATTGAAGATGTTCTTGAAGAAATCGTCGGTGATATTTATGATGAAACAGACAAAGATGAAGAACTGATTCGCATTGGTGACAACAATAAATGTTATGTCAAAGGTGAGACAGAAATTGAGGATGTCAATCGCGTTTTGGAACTTAGTTTGAGCGAAGAAGAGGATTACGAAACAATTTCAGGTTATATATTGTCGCAATTACGTCATATTCCTGAAGTGGGTGAGGAGTTATCTGTTGATGGTATTGTGATTCGTGTGACTCAGGCGGACCAACAACGAATCATTGAAGTTGAAATTGAAAAACAAGATCAGCATTCAGAATCTTTTGACATTTCAACAGATACTTAGGAAATTTCTGATACGTAGCCCTTTGCATCAGTCAGACATGATCTTACTTATGTCGAATTAAGGAATGTTCGAAAAATAGCTTTTTCCAATCAGAGAAATCATATAAGACAGACATGTCTGACCAGTCCAACTTGAATTTGTTGGATTGGTCAATTTATTCTCAGAGCATTCCTCAAGATATCTTTGACCCCCCCTGAAATTCTTCCATGGTGGCACAACCTGCATGATTGATATCTGCTCTTGATAATGTTTTGATAATTGTCAACACGATAATATGAATATCGATAGCAAATGATTGATTATCAACATACCAGACATCCAATGTAAACTTTTTTTCCCAGGAAATGGTATTTCGTCCATGTACCTGTGCCCACCCGGTAATCCCTGGTTTTACATCGTGACGTCTCATTTGTTCGGGTGAATATCGGCCAAGATAAGACATCAATAATGGCCGAGGACCAACAATGCTCATATCACCTTTTAATACATTAAAAAATTCGGGCAATTCATCAAGGGATGTTTTACGTAAAAAGGTACCGAGAGACGAAAGGCGATCTTTATCTGGAAGTAAATTTCCCTTGTCATCAGTGGCATTTCGCATGGTACGAAATTTGATCATTTGAAAAGATTGTCCCTTTAAACCGGGTCGCAATTGACGAAAAAAAACACCTTTGCCCATATGACATCGAATCAGTATGGCAACAAATATCATGACAGGTGCACAAAAAATGATCATTCCCAGAGAAAAAATTATATCAAAACATCGCTTTGAAAAATTATATACTGGCATAAGTACGCTCTATCCATTTTATCCAATGTTTTGCTAAAATATCGCGATCAAATTGCGATTCGGCGAGTTTCCTGCTATTTTGTCCCATTTTTTTCAGGCGAATGGGATGATCCACAAGTGCCACAATCGCCCTGGCAAAGGCTTGGGGATCGTCAGGCGGAACAGCACAGCCGCACTGATATTTATTAATCAAACCAGCCAACCAACCAGGATAATTATTGATAACTGGCAAGCCACAGGCAATGTAATCAAAAAACTTGTTGGGAGATGTGCCAAAATAAAATGCAGGCACATTCGCCAAAATCATCAGTCCGATATCAGCCTGTTTTAGTTTCTGTATCAATTGCGTTTTGGGGATGGGATCATGGAATACACAATTATTTAGATTTTCAGCAATGGCACGTTTTTGAAGCGATGGTTTCAGTTTACCATCGCCAATGAACATCAAACTGATATCATCACGTCCCATTTTTTGTAACACACCAGCCGTGTCTAGAACAGCATCCAAACCATTAGCAATTCCATGTGCGCCGGCAAATATGGCTGTGAAATTTTTTTTATGCAAATCATAGATTTTTGTTGGACCGATCAACTGTAAATCACATCCATTGGGGATCATTGTTACGCTGTCACTGGTAATGCCACGTTTTTGTATACCCTTTACGATTCCAGGAGATAAACCAATACATGATTTGGCACTATGGTATGAAAGCCATTCCAACACATGCATGGCAAAAAGCACCCATTTATTTGTGATAACACCCATTTTTTTGGGGAGTTCAGGCCATAGATCGCGAACTTCAAATACAAATGGTTTGCGACGTATTATGGTGGCAACAATACCCGGAATGCCGGCAGTGAGCGGCGTTGATGTTGCAAAAACCAGATCATAAGTGTGTTTCAACGCCCAAATAATGCTTTTATATGCAAATCGTAAAAAGGTAATACTTCGCTTAAAAAAATTGTCTTTATTGGAATAAGGCAGATAGAATTCAACAACATGGATTCCTTCAACGATTCCCTTGCGTTGTCCATTTATAAAAGGACCGCTCAGCCCTGTATGTCCTATTTCGCTGCTGCCACAAATCATTGTTACTTGGTGATTACAACGTATCAATCGACGCGCCATTTCATAAGATCGGGTACCAGTGGCGCCTTGTGGTGTTGAGAAATGTTGGTGATAGTACAGGATATTCATTTTTTTTTGATTTCCTAATAATTTTTGAAGGTATCAGTTATCTGACAATAAAAATAAGTAAACATGCCTGGATGATAAATCCTTAAATGAAATCTCAGACATTTCCAAGTAAATTTCTTCAAATATTTGCTCAAAAGCATCTCCAAGACGATGAGTTAAATAATCTATGTCAAAACGTGTTTGTTTTGAAAACCATTGAATAAAAGATGTTTTAAAGACCGAATGAATTTCTTTTTTAGACCCATTTTCATCCAGTTTCCACATGGATTGATAAAAAGGTTTCAACTGTGTAATGGGGATTGGCGATAATTCATGAGATAGTTTCAGTTGATCTCTTGCAAAAAGGGTCAGCAACATATTTTGTAAGGTTAATGAATGTTCAGTATGAATGTCCATTTCCACTGAAAAAAGAGAAAGCATTTCATCAAAGGCAATAATTTGTTTTAGATTTTCATTGACATACTTCACCTCAGCTAAGGATTTAAATTCACGATATAAATTTCCATCTTCAAAATCAGCATAAAATCTTGGACGTTTGAGGAGCATGCCGCCCAATAAACCCATCCATTTTTCTCCCCAAAAACTTAAAGTCAGTCCCTGGTTATGGGCAAAGCTATGGCGATGCCATGAGTCTACTTTCCATTTGGTTTTCAATACTTGCCCATAGCCCCATTGAAACAAATGCTTAACCGGATGATTGAAAGCTATCGTCTTTAATGTTTCCAATTCGGGTGCCTGACCATCAAGCAGGCTTTCAATACCGATATGAATATAACCACACGCTTTTTCAACAACCTTTCTTAGCATATCCCGAGATGTCACAATAATGTTATCTGCTGAAATAATTTGATTGCAAAGATGAGCAAATTGAAGGTGGAGGTTGGAAACTTGAGCGTCCGATTCAACTTGCATCAAAATTTCATAAAAATAATTATCACCGGGTATACTTTGAATGGGTAATTGTGGTGTATTGACTGTTTCATTGACATCAGTTTTCGTATAGTTATTGCTGGCCTTAAAGATCTTTTTGTTGGGAATTGGTTGATACAAACCAATGGCTTCTTCAAAGGGGAGAAATCCATAGGATTCCAGCCGAACATTTTTCAAGCGAAAACTTTCTTCTTCATATTCAGCCGGAATAACTGCCGAAGTATTAATTAATATATTTTGATATTCAATATGATCATATGCAGCCATCCTTTTCAAAAACTCTAGTATAAATTCCTCTCGTAATTCTTCTGTTTCACGATCCAGGGACTGAGACAGCCGATAGTCGGATATTGAGACATAGTATACATTATCCAGCGTAAAGAATGAATCGGGTAAATCAGAGTAATCTTCATCTTCCTGTAACGCCAAAATTTCAAGATTCTGATAAAGATAAAAATAAAAGAAAATAGGTTCCTGCTTTAATACCCATTGAATGAAACGATTTGGATCTGCCTTTTGTAATAAATACAGCCATCGTGTGGTTTCTGTAATGCACATGCGATCTCGTTTCCATATTTGTGCATCCATTAGATAGAGCCATTGTTGTTCTGATATCAGGGCTAAAATGGGAAGTGCATCATGATAGCCAATATCATGAATCAGCACAAGCAAATCCTGTGCTGGAATGGAGTGAACCAATGGAACCGGTTGATCGCAAGAAAGGATCAAGTCCAATGCATCTTCCGGGGAAAGGCCGATTAAATTGTTTCGAAGCTCCTTGAGCGCTTTTATTTTTTGCGCGACGATGGGAGATACTTCATCATTGGCGGTTTGTATTTTGTTCATTTTATAATTGTTTTCCATATATTTGGATTATATGATCGTCCAATTTTGGCATTTCATGGAATAATTATTGCTTAGAAAGGCCAATCCAGACAGTAAGGAATAACTTTGCGCCCTCAAATATTGAGGGCGCACATTTCTGTAAGCATTCTGACCACAAAGTATTCTCTTTAGATAATACAACATTTCTGCGATGTCAATTAAGGAAAAAAATCCGGTCAAATATTGTCAAGCATTTCAAGAATTACTGAACTGCTGGAATCCAAAGTGATTCACCATCAAATTCGATTCGATCAATAACAGAGTAGTCAATATCATCCAAAATTCCAAAAATCTGAGACATATTATAAATAACAATGACAGTCATGGGCTGAATCACATCCAAATTATTCTCAAAAGTCTGTGTTTCAAGATTATAAATATTGACCAGTTGTTCAGAGAATTTTAAAATTTTTCCCACACCTGTACTTTCGCCACTTTTTTTAGGCTCATCAGCATGTGGAGACAAAGAAACCCCTTTGTGCTTGAAATATTCCTTGAGCAAGTCAAAATGAATATCCCATATGTTCGTCCCTGGCTGAACCACATGTATTCCTAAATATGTGCTGGTTTCGAATGGTTTTGGGCTTTGGGGAGAATAGATATCCAACTGCGTTTCTGGTGAAATACCTCCAATTGATGGTCCTGTCTTTTGATTGGTTTGTTTTTTTGAAATGGCTTTGATCATTTTTTGATAGGGTATTGATGATTTATCAATAAATGGATATCCTGGAATTGATTTTCCCTGATCATTGGATGATTTTTCAGGATTGTCCAATTCAATTGGAATTGATTCGGGTATAGATGGCAGATGTGATGCTGAATTAAGTTGTTTTTCAATGGTGATCTTTTGTGTTTTTTTTGTCGGTCGATCCTTTTGAACTGTTTGATTATTTTGCGATTGTAATATATTGCTTGGTTGTGGGAGTTGAAAAGGTTCATCAATGGTATTCTCAATAATTCTACCCTGTTCCAACTGGAGCCGCTCGGAAATTTTTTTGATAGGTGCGACAGAATCGCCCACCTGAACTTTTTCATCAGGTTTAACAATCAAATCGAGGCTTTTATTAATGCCAAAGGTTTTCTTTCTTTTATTCATCAGTGTACGATCTGGGTGTTCACTGTTATCTCGGACAGTTTCATATTGAATCACTTTATCTTTTTGTATGAATTTTCGAACAGGTTTTGGTGTTTCAGGCATAGGTTTAGGCTGTTTTTTGGGGGGATCCATTTTTTTTGATATAACAGTTTTTGTTGCAGCCTTTGATTGTGGCTTGACTGAAAGGCTTGTTGTTTTTGGTTCTGTTTGTTTGGGTTTGGGTTTTGATTTTAAACTTGGTTTTGGCACTTCTTTTTTTATTGTGTTGTCAGTCAGCTGTGTTTTTTTATCAACTGGAATATTTTTTTTATTAGCCAGATGGCTTGCAACAAAAAACAGAATAAATCCAATGAACATAATTATCATTAGTGACATGAGAATTTCTGACATTTTTAATTTCATAAGAACCTCCCCATATAAATGATATCGTTAACACGCTAGCACAAGAATTCTTTTTTACGTTCAATTATTCATTAAAAAGCAAAGGTAAATGAAGTATTTTTCTTCGAAGCATGTCCAATGCTGCCATAGAGAATAGTTCTTTCTTCTGCTTTCGTGTGCCAAAAGGTAAAACTATTTTTTGAGAAATAGTATCAGAATCATATGCAACTGCCATGCAAAGTGTTCCAACCGGTTTTTCTGGTGTACCACCACCAGGCCCTGCAATACCGCTTGTCGCCAAACAATAACTTGCATTTGTTTTTTTTCGGATCCCTGTTGCCATTTCCAGAACTGTTTCCTGACTGACTGCACCACATTTTTGGATTGTTTCGGGAGAAACATTTAACATATTTATTTTTATATCATTTGCATAGGTTACTGCTGCGCATAAAAAATAATCTGAACTGCCCGGTATTTCTGTGATTTTATGGGCAATTAAACCACCAGTACAACTTTCTGCAATTGCTAAAGTGGCTTTTTCTTTGCGCAATAAGTCCCCAACGACCTGCTGAATAGATTCACCTTTCGTTGATACGATATATTTACCCAAACGTTCAATACACAATTTTTCTGCCTGTTCAAGTGAAGATTTTATAAATTCAGTGGATTCACCTGTTGCATACAATTTAATTTGAAGTTCGGGAAACATAGAACGTGTACCAACTTCAATTCCCGCTACCATTTGTGGAATATCTTTAATAGAATCGCCAAGTGCCGATTCTGTCAGGCCAAAGCAAACAATTGTTTGATAAGTGTTTTTTTGGCGCATATGGGAAAAATTTTGACTGATATCAGGCAATACAAAGGATTGAAGCATTTTTTTCATTTCATGGGGAACACCAGGCAAAAAATATGCATGACATTTGCCAATGATTACTTTAAATCCGGATGCTGTTCCAACAGGATTTGGAATTGGTTGTGCGCCATCTGGTAAATATGCCTGTTTTTTATTTGAGGGATTCATTGGACGTTTAATACGTTCAAAAAAATGACACATATTATCATACGCCGATTGATTAAACATAAGTGATTTATTAATGGTTTTCGCAACAGCTTCAGCAGTAAGATCATCTGATGTCGGCCCTAATCCACCTGTAACGATGAGAATATTTGCACGATGCGAAATTTCTGATAGAACAGTTGAAATTGTGGATAAATTATCACCAATCACATGATGTCTATGAACTTTCAGGTGATTTTGAGTCAAACACTCCGAAATGTACGCAGCATTCGTATCTGCAAGCGCTCCTGTTGTAAGCTCATTTCCTGTTGAAAGAATTTCAATAATCATGAATTTTTTTCTCCAATAACTGATAATTTCTGAGAACATAATGCCCATAGCCGTCAGGCTAAGGCAAACTCGCTCCGGTGCTCGTTCCCAGGCTCTGCCTGGGAACGTTTTCCGAGGTGGCTCTGCCACCTACGAACTGAACAGGCGGCAGAGCCGCCAAGAACACGTT
>Ga0272440_1000305_pt1 | contig 41284 bp, 31 predicted proteins | sample SSMMMBAug17_FD_192440 | JGI IMG/M metagenome (GOLD analysis project Ga0272440, IMG submission 192440) | Marine sediment archaeal communities from Little Sippewissett salt marsh, Falmouth, MA, United States - SSM-MMB-Aug17 | ecosystem: Environmental > Aquatic > Marine > Wetlands > Sediment ...
CTGAGCCGCGCGCGTTAGCAAGCGGAATTGCACTTGAACCAGATTAAAAACTGCCGAAATTTTCTGAGCCGCGCGCGTTAGCAAGCGGAATTGCACTTGAACCAATAAAAGCAGGATTTTGTTTTTCCGTTACATAAATATATGAAAAACAGGCATATTATATCAGTCGTTTTTCATCCCCATTAAGGGAATCGGAAATTCCATCAGTATTGAACTTCCTACTGGTAATGGAAAAGTAGATTTACATTTGTTTACGTGCAAGTTAATACAAACTGACCCTTTCTAACAGGTGGTTCAGGTGCATATCTGGTTTGGACATGCTGAACGACCTGCTGACATTTTACCATAAAAATCATACAAATGGGCGCATCAGTATCGCATAATGTCTCAAAGTTTCCCTGTCCTTTGCTGATAATCAAATCGGCCTGTTCAAAAGCCTGTTGAAAGGATTGTGAACACTTCTCAATAACTGTGCCAGGATAACCGGCACCATTATCAATTACTGTAGCAATACGATCAATACCAACATCAATGGCATCCTTACGAAGGGCATCATTTATAATTGGTAAACCACGAACAGCCACTGTAACTGGCTTTTGAATGGTTTCCAGCAACAAGCGATCAAATACAATTTCTCCCGCATTATCAGCTAAAAACAGTATATTTTCAGCATCTTTCAAACGTCTTCGAAATGTTTCATAGCAAAAAACTGAAAAAGGCTGGTCTAAACTGCTATTAAAAGCTGTTTGGATTTCTGGTATTGTATGTTGCGTACCATAGTCAATAACATTTCCGGCCGCAGCAATGCGAATGGCCATTTTTAGTGGATCATCTGCTTTCTGCACTCGTGATTTGGCCATATCATAAAGCTGCATGGCTTGTTGATTACTTTGTTTCTTGATTTCTAAGAAGGGATCGTCAATGCCTGTGATGACTTGAATTTCATCATAGATGATTCGGCTGTTCCAGGGCGGCGATTTTTCTATGTCCAGTTGAGGAATGCGCATCGCCACCCGATCTACAAGTTGTTTTGATTGTTCTGAAGTTAAATTAAGAAGATCGGTACATTTCAATGCCTGTTGAAGAAAGCAGGGCATGCAGTTCAGATATGTGATCATTCCTGTACACCTAACGATCGAATACGATCTGCCTGACTGACAACATCTTCAATACGTACACCAAAATTATCGTCAACAACAACGACTTCTCCAGTTGCCATCAGTTTTGAACCCACATAAATCTCAACCGGTTCATCAGCATGCTTTGTCAATTCAATGACAGATCCTTGATTTTGTTGAAGCAGCGTTTTAACATTCATGATTGTTCGTCCTATTTCAACATTCAGCTCCAATGGCAAATCCAGGATAAAATGAATATGAGGTATATCAAGATCCTCAGGAATAAAGGGTTGACTATCATCTGCTTCTTCTTCGTATTCTTCCTCTTCTTCAGTTTCTTCAGCCATATCTGCCTGTCCGGTCGTAATGGCTTCAGCAGCAGCATTGTCTCCACCAGCGGCAGCCTCGGCAAACGCTGCACCCCAGTCGATATCACCTTCTCCACCTTCTTCAGCATCTTCACCATCACCGCCACCGCCACCTAACATGGCATCCAAATCATCCTGACTCATATTGCCATTTTCTTCTTCAGCAGCCTCTTCTTCGTCACCTTCATCGTTTGAAGGTGTACCAAACATTGAATCCAAGTCATTTTGATCAAGCGATTCATCACCACCGCCTGATTGTTCGCCACCCAATAATTGATCTAATTCTTCCTGGCTCAGCATAACATTGCTCCATCATGGTTTAAGGTATTTATTGTTTTGCTTTGAATCTATTCAAAGCGATATTCACGAAATATCTCATTTTTATTATATATAACATTAGATAATAAAAAGCAAATATGAAATTTATCATTTGTATATTTGTACGTCGGGCGTTTCAAAATATTTCACATCTGGAACATAATTAGACATCAAACATATATCGACGCATACTGATATTCAATACAATTCCAATCCCAATTAATGACGTTACAATTGAAGATCCACCATAACTGATCAATGGTAATGTTACGCCCACAACAGGCATCAATCCCATTACCATACCTATATTAATGACAACCTGAAAAAAAATCATGGCGCATATTCCCACAGAAACGATTTTGCTGAATACATCCTTTGAACTATTTGCAATGTATAAAATCCATAAAATAAGAAATAAATAGGTAACAATAAGCGTGATCGAACCCACAAATCCCCATTCTTCAGCCAATACAGAAAAAATAAAATCCGTGTGTTGTTCCGGCAAAAACGCCAGATCATTTTGGGTACCCTCTAAAAAACCTTTTCCAAACATTTTTCCGGAACCGATGGCAATTTTGGATTGGATGACATGATAACCAGATCCCAATGGGTCACGACTTGGATCCATAAAAGAAATAATTCGACCTTTTTGATAATCTTTTAAAGAAAACCATCCCAATGGCAGGCAAATCAATAATATTCCAATAATAACCAACAAGGTTCGTTTTTTTACTTTAACAAACCATGTCATGGCACTGGCATTTAGAAAAATCAGTGCTGATGTACCCAAATCGGGTTGTTTGAGAATAAACAGGCAGGGTAAGCCTGTTAAAATTAATGGAATAATCAAGTCTTTAAAGGATAACCCCTGATCTGTAATAACTCTTGAATAATAGTGTCCTAAGACAATAATAACTGCCAGTTTTGCAATTTCAGAGGGTTGAAATCGTATCATCCCCAGTACAATCCATCGTCTGGAACCTGCCACGATCCGACCATGATACAGCACATAAATTAAAAGCAACAGTGTGCAAAAATAAATTACATAGGACCATCGATCCAGCTGCCGGTAATCAATGAATAATAATATCATTACCAGGCCAAGGCCTGAACCCATTGCAATGAATTGCTTCATAATCAATGTGGAATTGGGGGCGGGCATATCGACCTTTGCTGAGTAAACAGCACTATAAAGTGCGACCATTCCAATTCCCAATAAAAGCAGTGTCAGAGATAGTAAGCCCCAATCAAAGCATTTGATCAGTCTTCTATCAAACATGATTCCTGTTTTGGTTTTGTCTACCAAGTTATTTCCCCAATGCGTCAAAAAAGAATATACCCCTTTTCCAATCGCCTCATATTAAATGTTCATCATTTGTTTTTACCAAGATATGATGTGATAACCTCTTTTGCAATGGGTGCCGCAGCTGATGAACCATGTCCGCCATGCTCAATCAATACGGCAACAGCAATACGCGCTTCAACTGATGGTGCATACGCAACAAACCATGCATGATCTTCATACCGGGTTTTGTCATCTGTAATATTTTCCTCTTCTTCACGTTTTTCCAAACTGATTACTTGTGCTGTTCCAGTTTTTCCACATATTTCAATATCTTTATCTCTTGCATGCCAGTAAGCGGTTCCCCCTTTCTTATTAACAACCTCCCACAACCCTTTTTGTAGCAACTGAATTGTTTTTTGATTTGCAGGTAATTTGCCATTTTTTTTGGGGCTGGCAACAAATAATTCCTTTCCCCCAACAGTTTGAATATTTTTGATAAATTGTGGTTGATATAATGTGCCGCCATTGGCAACAGCCGCAATTAAACATACCATCTGCATGGGTGTAACCAGATTAAAGCCTTGTCCGATTGCAATAGAAAGCGTTTCTCCCTTTTGCCAGGGTTCTCCGGTGCGCAATAGTTTCCACTTTGATGTTGGAATCAATCCCCTTCTTTCTAAATCCATTCCCGAACCCGTATTTTTTCCAAGACCGCATTTGACAGCATATCTTGCCAGTCGGTCCACACCGAGCTGTAAACCCAATTGATAAAAATAAACATCGCATGATTCCCGAATGGCATCCACCAAATTCATCCATCCATGACCATATTTTTTCCAGCATCGATAGGTACGATTGCCCAGACGGTATCGACCATAACATTCAATCTTCTCATTCAAGGACACCACTTTTTCTTCAAGGCCTGCCATGGCTGTAACAATTTTATATGTGGATCCCGGTGGATATTCGCCTTGAAGTACTTTATTGTGGAGCGGTTTTTGATAATCATTGACCAGGTGGTTCCATTGCTTTTGAGTCATGCCATCAACAAAGATATTGGGATCAAAATCCGGTTTACTGGCAAAGGCAAGTATCATCCCAGTGTTGGGATCCATAGCGACAACGGCTCCACTTTTATTTTCAAGCAATTGCTCCACTTTTTTTTGGAGTCTGATATCAATTGATAAGTAAAGATTGTTACCTGGCTTTGGTTTTTCTTTAACATGAACTTTTAATACACGTCCATTGACATCAACTTCAACCTGACGGCCGCCTTGTTCTCCCCTCAGATAGGTCTCGTAATATTTTTCAATACCATATTTGCCAATATAGTCACCCTGACGATACGTCTTAATATCTTTTTTTCTTAACTCTTTTTTGTTAATTTCCCCCAGATATCCAATCAGATGAACAGCAGTTCTGTGCACATAATGTCTTCTGGGTGTGACGCGAATCTGAACACCCGGCAGATCATACAAGCTGGCTTCAATTTTAGCCAGCACATCACGGGAAACATCACGTTTCATAATAACCGGTCGATATGCAGCCGATCCCCTGGCTTTTTTGAGCCTATTACGTAATATTTTTTCTGGTTCCTGTAAAAATTTAGATATTGTGGGCAACACATGTTTGTAAGGTTTCGCATCTTGAGGAATGATTTCTAAATCAAATGAAGGACGATTATCTACCAAAAGTATGCCATTTTTATCAAATATCAGTCCTCTCTCTGGTGGAATACGTTGAAGACGAATACAGTTGTTTTCAGATTTGGTGTAATAAGTATCCCCTTCAATAATTTGTAAATAAAACAGACGGGTCGAAAGAATTGCAAATGATAACAGAATAACAATTAGCGGACCGCTTAATCGTTGCCGGAAATAGTCATTGTCGATGGTTTTGATATAGTTGTTATTCATAATTTGCTAATTATTTCTATGTATAGCGCGGTCGAATTTTATGCCGGAATTATCAGTCTACTTTCCTCGCTTTTCAGCATCCCACCGATCCCACATATTTTGTATGCTTTCCAGGGAAATGAGCATAAACGCACCGGTTATCATTGCCCATATTGCCTGACTCACAAATGATTGCAAAGCCGTAAATGTAAACAATGATGCGGCACTTCCTGAAGTTACAATAAAGAATGTATTTTCGATAAGGGTTCCGACTGCCACCAGGAAAATTAATAAAATGGTACTATGGGCATGGATATAGGTTGTTATCCACCCCACTATGAGATACATCCACATATACGTGATACAATAAAGTCCAAAAGCCCCGCCTGACAAACAATCCATAATAAAACCAATTATCAGAATCAGCGGTATCCCCTTGCTTAGTGGTCGATGCGCAGAAAGAAACAAGACCATCGGTATGATCAGATCATAAAAACGACCCAAAAAATATATAAATGGAATAATCGTGGTTTGGATAATAATCAAACACAGGCCCAGGCCAAAATAGAATAGGTATATCATTTTTTTACTGCCGGGTGAGGTGGTTTAAACAGAACAAAAACCTCCTCAAGTTTTTCAAAATCCACGTATGGTGTTACTTTGATTTCCTGAAAAATCCCTGAATTGGATCGCAATATCTCAGATACTGTTCCCACTCTTAGCCCTTTGGGATAAACACCATCAAGTCCCGAAGAAATCACCATATCACCAATATCGACATTCCCTTTCCGCAAAACATATTCAAAATAAAAACTTTTTGAAGAATCTCCTTTGATAATGCCGCGTACTCTGGTTCGTTGAAGTAAACTATCCACGGCACTGTTTTGATCAATGATCAGCAGTACTTTGGAGTAATGCCCTGTTGTTTCAATAATTTGTCCAACAATTCCCCGATGCACAACGACTGGAAAACCCTTTTGAAGTCCATCAATTGAACCCTTGTCAATCATCATGGTTTTTGACCAATAAGAGGGATCTCTGCCAATAACTTCTGCTGCAACCAATTGAAATGCTTTGTTTTTTTCTTTAAAATCCAATAATGCACGTAATCTTTTATTGGATCGTTGTGTTTCAAGGCATCGGTTATTCAGTTCGTATGCCTTATTTAATGCGCTTCTTAAGCGTTCATTTTCATACGCAACAGCAACCAGGCTGAAATAATTTTTCCAAATCTGTTTACAGGTGCGAATGGATGACGAAACAAGCTCTTGAAATGGCGAAACACAATTGATAGCCATTCGACTTAATATATTGGGGTGACTTCGATGTTGCGAGGTGATTGTCAATAACATGATTGTCAAAACAATCAGTATCATTACCCCGGCAATTGTCGCCAATCTTTTAGAAAACATAGCCGATGTTGCTCGATAATTGGTTATTTAGATTCAAGGCTGAATCATCACTTGACGAAGCATTTCAATATTATCTAATGCTCTGCCAGATCCAAGTGCCACAGTCGTTAAAGGATCATCAGTGACAGTAATAGGCAAACCGCTTTGTTCCCGAAGTAAACGATCGAGATTTTTCAGTAAGGCACCCCCACCTGTCAGGACAATGCCACGATCAACAATATCTGCCGCAAGTTCAGGAGGTGTTTGCTCAAGCGCAATCTTAACACATTCGACTATGGCATCAATTTGCTCTGTAATTGCTTCTCTGACTTCTTCAGAATCAATGGCCAAAATTTTGGGAATACCAGATACCAGGTCTCTTCCTTTAACCTCTATCGTTTCCAGATTTTCTGGATCCGGATACGCATTGCCAATTGTTGTTTTAATAATTTCAGCAGTTCGTTCGCCAATCAATAAATTGTATTTTCGTTTGATATACTGAATGATGGAAGAATCCATCAAATCCCCCGCAACGCGCATGGATCTGCTGTAAACAATACCTGCCAATGATATTACAGCAACTTCAGTCGTTCCACCACCAATATCCACCACCATATTACATGTGGGTTCAGTAACCGGAAGTCCAGCACCAATAGCTGCTGCCATTGGTTCTTCAATCAGGAATACTTCTCTCGCGCCAGCAGATTCTGCAGATTCACGGACAGCACGGTTTTCAACCTGCGTAATACCTGATGGAACAGCAATAATTATCCGGGGACGGACAAATTTACGTCGATTATGGGCTTTTTGAATGAAGTGCCTGAGCATGGCTTCAGTCACTTCAAAATCAGCAATGACACCATCACGCATGGGTCGGATTGCGACAATATTACCGGGTGTTCGGCCTAACATTTTTTTTGCCTCGATGCCCACCGCCAGTACACTATTTTTATAGCGATCATCTGTTCGTACTGCTACAACTGAAGGTTCTTCAAGAACAATCCCTTTTCCCTTGACATAAACCAATGTATTGGCTGTTCCCAGATCAATCGCCAAATCACTTGAAAAGGCTCCAAGGATGCCATCTAATATCATACCTTTTGCTCCTCTTGTAAGTCTGCCTGATAATCTTGTCTCCCTGAACGAAATTCATCGTTTTAGATTATCAGTATATTATTTTTTGAAATATCAAAAATATTCTTTTTTTACAAGGAATTGTTTTTGTTTTTTTATCTGGAATTTTTTTTATGCGATAAGATGATCCATGATAATGTCATGAATTCGGGGTCTGAAGGATCGAATATTTATATTGTCCCGACTGGGATGTACCCTGTTTGTCAGCAGAATTATAATGATGGATCTTTCCAGGTCAATCCAAAATGATGTACCTGTAAAGCCAAGATGCCCCACGCTGTTTGATGAAAAAAGTTTGCCGCTGCTTGATGTTGGGGTGGGAATATCGAATCCCAAAGGTCGTTGCGCCTGACAGGGTACCTGAAAAAATGTTCGAAGCCATTTTTGATTAATGACGACCTGTGCGTTTTTTTGTTGTGGATGATCGTGATATATCCCCAATAAAATGTTCAATAACTGGTATACATCCCAGGCCGTTCCAAACAGCCCCGCATGTCCGCAAATTCCGCCAAGAACATAAGCATTGTCATCATGAACCTCAGCAACTAGAATTTTTTTTCGCCAAGGACAATTTTCTGTCGCAGCAAAATTTTCTGTTTGAATATTTTGTTTGTCAAATAAGTCGATAAAAAATGGTGCGGCCAATCCCAACGGCTTAAATATTTTTTGAAAGAGGTATGCGTCCAGTCGGTATCCAGAAATATGTTGAATTGCTGCATCCAAAACCATGAACCCCAAGTCACTGTATTCTGTTTTATTACCAGTCTGGTAAACCAGCGGTTCTTGAAAAATCATTTCCAGCAGCTTTGCTGATCGATTTTGTGGTGATACTTGTATTAATTGTTCAAAATAGGGCCGGTGAGCAGGTAAACCAGACTGATGGCATAACAATTGGCAAATTGTGATATTTGCTTTATCAGATGGGGTTTTTGGAAATATTGTCGATAATTTTTGATTCAGTTGCGTTTTACCTGACTGAACCAAATGTAGTATTGAAAGGCTTGTAGCCAATGGTTTGGTCAGGGATGCCAGGTCAAAAATTGTGTGGTTATCCACAGCTTTTCCAGAAATTTGCGTGTGGCCATAATGTTCAAAATGTATAATTTTGAATTGACTGGCTACAAGTAAAGATGCCCCAGGAAAAACACTTTCTGCAATGGCTGTTTTCATCTGGTTATTGATAATTTCTTTCATGTTCATATTAACTATGTAATCCAAAAAAATAGTAGAGTCGGTCTAAATAAATCCAAAAGTTATTATTTATCAGTCAAAGTAATCAGATCTTTTATTTTTGCAAATTTTTTCGACCCAATACCTTTGATTTTTTGAATATCCTCTATTTGTTTGAATGGTCCATTTTTTTCACGATAGGCAACTATTCGTTTGGCGGTTACCTTACCAATTCCCGGAACTCGAATTAACTCCTTCACAGTTGCTGTATTGATATTGACAACCATGTCAACGGCCCATGCACTGCTTACAAAAAATACCATAATCCCAACCGCAAGTGCAACGATTGATTTTTGAATGATTGATTTTTGTTTGAAATTCATGTAAATTTTCCTCCTTCAATGTGATTTCAGACCAGACCCTACTAATTATATAGACACATTTTTTTTGATTTTCTTACACTTTTTCTGAGATTTTTTTGTTTTAAAAAAATAACTATTTGTTAATATGGAGGAAACATGAATCAAGAAATTATTATCGAACCCTTAACAAGCTATGAAGAAAGCATTCATAGTGCCCTCAATAAATTGAATGTAGAATCTGTCATCACCAGTCAAAACGCCATTATGATCAAACCCAATCTTGTCAATGGATCACCTTACCCTGTCACGACGCCGCCTGAATGCTGTGAGGCAATTATTACTTATCTACGATCCATATCTGATATCCCTGTTGTTATTGCCGAAGGCACGGGTGATGCATCGTTGGGGACAGATGATGTTTTTAAAATGCTGGGATACAAACAATTGTCTCAAAAAATGAACGTACCCCTTCTGGATTTGAACCACGCGCCTCTCAAACATCTGAAAAACAACAATTGTAGCGTGTTTAAAGAGATGTATTTACCGGAATGTGTTTTTGAACATTTTCTGATTTCAGTGCCGGTTTTAAAAGCGCATTCATTATCCAAACTGACCGGAACCTTGAAAAATATGATGGGCTTGGCACCGCCCAAATATTACAGTGGCAAATATGGTGTCTGGAAAAAAGCGGTTTTTCATAACAAAATGCAAGATTCTATCATAGATCTCAATCTTTATCGCACGCCAGATTTAACCATTATGGATGCCGGTATTGGCCTGCCTGAATATCATCTTGGCGGACGAGAATGTCATCCGCCCTTAAAAAAAATTCTGGCTGGTTTTGATCCTCTTTTACTGGATCGAACTGCTGCCGGTTTACTGGATATGGACTGGCATAAGATTAAACATCTGGCAGGGTAATATGCTTGACCTAATGGTTATTTTTCAAGCGATTATGGCCATACTGGCATTATTGCTTGCCATCAGTCTGGGGATTGTTCTGTATCGCTTTCGTGGTCTGTTGAAATGGCGAAAATCAATTACACAGGAACTTAAGCTATTACAAAAAAGGACAAAAACCCTGGAAGGCCCGGACAAAGATGCGCAAAATATTGTGATTGAAACCTGTGAACTGATTCAGCGGTCATTTATTGTCGAACTGATCGAATTTAATAAATTACCCGATTATTTATGCCGAATTGCTGCATGTTATCATCCAGATAATGCCCATCCAGAACAATGTATTTCAATTGGTAACTGTTTGTTCATTATTCAGGAAATTGCATATCGCATTGATCAATTGCTCAAGCAGCGTGGATTTGATCGTTTTCGATATTTGCGGATTCGTCATATCAACAATATATATCATCGATTAGAAAGACTTCAAAAAAATCCCTTTATGGCCTTGTATTTAAGGTATCGAAAACTCATTCAAAAGCTGTCGCTGATTCGTTTGATAGTTTTACCTGATCCTTTTTCCTGGATTTTTTACTTATCCAACCAGTTTACAGTGATTACATTAACCCGATACCTGCTTCTGGAAATATATTTTTATACTGGACTATTAGCCGTTCAAGCATATGGACAAAAGGATAAACAACAACAGATGTCCTGCTCTCAGGAAGAACTTGAAAGCCTCATGCAAGACCTTGAAGCATTACAGAAGATTGAAACATCAATAAAATCACAGGCACCTGAGCTGAATATCATCCGCAAAAAATATCTGGGATTTGGCAGAGGCTTGCTATCCAATTTATCATTGAAACAATGGAAAATGGCAATAGATGAATCCTCTCAGATTATTGCTGTATCACATTTTCCGGATGCTGATCATCCCTTGATGGAGGCATGTATCGGGCCAATATTGGACAGAAGTCGATACTGGTTAAAAACAGTCAATACCATTCAATCAATTCCTGTTGTTCACAAAATTGCCAATCTTAAACTGGAAACAGTGATCCAGGCCAAACTGTTTATTGATAATATGCCAGAGGCGATCAAACAGGCCTTTTCAGCATCAATGACAGTTTATCAATGGGCCAAATGGCCAATTACCATTTATCGTATTGCCAGAAAAACCACCCCCATTGGCATGGCAACTTCAATTGGATGGACTGTCACGCATAATTGTATTGTTTTTTATGTATATCATTATACTTTTTATACCGCGTGCAATGAAATTAATTCTGTGTATCAATCATCACGCTCACGCATTATTCATTAATGCCGGGCGATGCCTCTTTTAGAAATTCAAATACCTGAATAAACTAGCCTATGCAGTATAGATTACAGGCCATTGGCCGAAACGATGATCAAGGCCAACTTAAGCGTGGGTCAGAAGATTGGCACTTTGTTTTATGACATAAAAAAATGTGAAATGGGTCTACATTTTTTTGTTAGGTGGGTTCAACTTCAGATGGTGATAGCACAAATGGCCCTAGAAATACTTGAGCCGTATGTGACGAAAGTCACATGTACGGTTCTTAAAGGATCGTGTAGACTGGTAACATTGTTGTGGGATGTTAATACCCCCCGATTACCCGACTATACGTCGCAAAACAGGATCGTAATGAGCAGGTCAACGAAAAATCAATCAAAAAAAATTCGCATTGATATATTACTCAAAAACAGAAATCTGGTGCAAAGTCGTGAGCGTGCCAGGGCACTAATATTATCAGGGAAAGTGCTTGTGGATCAGATACCTGTTGACAAGGTTGGCACACTTGTGAAAAGTGATGCACAGGTTGTTTTGAAAGGGCCAGACATTCCTTTTGTCAGTCGTGGCGGCCTTAAACTTCAAGAAGCATTTGACAAAACAGACTGGTCAGCCAGCGGCCAGATTTGTATGGATGTTGGAGCATCAACTGGCGGTTTTACAGATTGTTTGCTACAACAAAATGCCAGGCACGTTTATGCTGTTGATGTGGGTTATGGTCAGCTTGCGTGGAAATTACGTAATGACAGACGGGTAACAGTTCTTGAAAAGACAAATATCAGGTATCTCGCTCCAGAGGTCATTACTGACAAAATGGATTTGATTACGATTGACACGTCATTTATTTCATTAAAACTTGTCGTTCCAGCCAGTATCCCTTTTCTTAAATCTGATGGACGCATATTGGCACTGATCAAACCGCAATTTGAGGTGGGCAGACAGGATGTCGGAAAAGGTGGTGTTGTGCGTAATTCTAAACTTCATCAGCAGGTAATCGAAGATCTTCAAGCCTTCTTTCAAACCAAAGGACTTGAAACACAATTTGTTTTAACATCTCCCATACGCGGCCCCAAGGGAAATAAAGAATTCATTGCAGGTTTACGTCAATCTGATTGATTATATTATTTTACTCAAGTGCAAGATCGATAATTTCATCCATATGAGATACCAGAACAAATTTAAGTTTTCGTCTGGCCTGAGCAGAAATTTCCATGAGGTCCTTTTGATTTTTTTTGGGAATGATTATGGTTTTAACACCGGCTCTCAGACCACCAATTGCTTTTTCTTTTAATCCGCCAATCGGAAGAACACGACCTCTCAGCGAAATTTCTCCAGTCATTGCAGTATCTCTTTTGACTGGACGTTTGGTAAGAATCGAAATGATTGATGTTGCAATGGCGATGCCTGCTGATGGCCCATCTTTGGGTACCCCGCCAGATGGCACATGAATATGGAAATCATGCTTCTCAAAAAATGTTCGTTTGACTTTAAATCGTTTATAATTGGCGCGAGCATATGTCATGGCGGCTTTGGCTGATTCCTGCATGACATCACCGAGTTGACCGGTGAGTTGAATTTCACCTTTGCCATGTACAACTGTCGCTTCAACATATAATGGTTCTCCGCCGGTATATGTCCATGCCAGGCCAGTTGTAACGCCTATTTCATTTTGATTCTGTTCAAACTCGGGTATGTATTTGGGTGGGCCTAAATATTTGTGTAAGTTTTGGCGTGTGATATGAAAATGACCTGTCTTGTTTTCTGCAATTTTTCGGGCAATTTTTCGAAATATGCGTCCGATCTCACGTTCAAGGTTTCTCACGCCGGCTTCATCGGTATACTCGGTAATCATCAGCATCAAGGCCCCATCTGATATTGTTATTTTTCGCCTGGATAACCCATTTTCTTTTTTTTGCCTGGGGATTAAAAAATTTCTGGCAATCATTTCCTTTTCATCCTGTGTATAGCCCGGCATATCGATTTGTTCCATACGATCCAACAGTGCCGAAGGGATTTCTTCACTGATATTTGCTGTCATGATAAACATGACACCGGAGAGATCAAAATCAATATTCAGATAATGGTCACTAAAGGTTGAATTTTGTTCGGGATCGAGAACTTCAAGTAAGGCCGATGATGGATCCCCGCGAACATCGACACTCAATTTATCAATTTCATCCATCATGAACACAGGGTTCATGGTTTGTGCCTGACGCATACCATGTATGACACGCCCCGGCATTGCCCCCAGATAGGTTCTTCGATGACCAAGAATTTCAGCTTCATCACGAATTCCTCCCAGTGAAATACGTACAAATTTACGTCTCATGGCGCGTGCAATAGCTTTTCCCAAAGAGGTTTTCCCTACACCCGGCGGTCCGACAAAACATAAAATTGGCCCTTTCATTTTCGGGTTGAGTTTCCGAACACTTAAATATTCCAGAATACGTTCTTTAACTTTTTCCAAGCCAAAATGTACAGAATCCAATACTTTTTGTGCATGAGGGATATCCAGCATATCTTTGGAGTATTTATTCCAGGGTAATTCCAATATACAATCCAGATAAGTTCGCACAATAGAAGCCTCTGCAGCATCAAATTGCATCTGATCCAATCGAGAAAGTTGTTTGTTGGCGACATTATCCGGTTCTTTTGGCAGCTTTCTTTTTTTTATTTTTTTTTCGTATTCCTCGATTTCAATTGAAAACTCATCCGGCTCACCCAATTCTTTGTATATTGCCTGAAGATGTTCTCTTAAATAATAATCGCGTTGTGTTTTGGATAGTTCATACTGAACATCATCCTGAATCTTTGCCTGAACAGCTGATAATTCCACTTCTTTTGCCAGTAAACGATTTGCTTCATTCAAACGTTCCACAGGATCAGTTATTTCCAGTAATTGTTGGGCATCATCAATTTTTAACTGTAAATTGGCTGCCACCAGATCGGCCAATTTTCCTGGTGATTGAATATTATCCAAAATGGAAGCCGCGTCATCAGAGTAATCCCCATGAAAGGTTAATATTTCTGCGCTATTTTCCTTAACATTTCTCATGAGTGCTTGAATTTCTATGCTTGAAGACTCGTCTGTTTCTTCAGATAAAAATTCGAGTTTTACCATGTTGCAACCATCAAGGTTATATAATTTTTTCCATTTGGCCTGCATAATTCCTTGAATAAAAATTTTGATGCGGGCATCAGGTAATTGTATAAACCGAAGAATTTTTGCAATTGTACCCACACGAAAAATATCATTTTTTGAGGGCTTTTCCTGGGCTGGATTTTTTTGTGTCACAACAAAAATGTATAAATCATATTCTCTGGCAGATTTTTCAACTGCCACTTTTGTTTTGTCATGACTGACAAAAATGGGCAGTAACATATTTCTAAAAAGGACGATATCTCGAACGGGTAAGAGCGGTAAATTTGTTGATATTTTCGATTGATCGAAATTTTCAGCATCCTGAATCATTTCTTGTGATATGATATTGTTCATGTTTCCTCAATGCGTTCATCTTTAATCAATAATTATATGTAGTACTTTTCCTGTGACAATCAAATATTCGCAACCCCGCTGTCAGACTGTGAAACACATTCTTCTAAAGCAAGAGGGATTGTATCAATGACATCACTGGCCATAAATCCAATTTTTCCTATTTTTCTCAGTAACATATCTGATGCCATTCCATGAATAAAAACAGCGGTTTCCACAGCATCCCCATGACAAAAATTTTGTGCGATCATTCCAGCGATCATTCCTGTTAAAACATCGCCCATTCCACCAGATGCCATTCCTGGATTTCCGGTCGGATTGATGGCCACTCGTCCATCAGGATGGGCAATTATTGTCTTCTCACCCTTTAGTACCAGAATAACATGATGCGATTGCGCAAAATGTCGGGCAAATGTGATACGATCCGATTGGATTTCCCGGGTAGAAAGTCCAGTCAATCTGGCCATTTCACCAGGATGAGGGGTCAAAATATGCATGGCTTTTGCTTTGTGAAGGCATTCCGCCTGCCCGGCTAAAGCATTTATGGCATCAGCATCAATGACCATTGGGACAGGTATTTCCTTTATGAGCTTTTGAATGAGTGTCTGGGTGTTCAATAAAGTTCCCATACCCGGACCAATGGCAATACATTTTTTTCCTTGTGATGCCTGCATGATTTCATCAAAGGCATTTAACCCTAAAATACCCGGTATTTCTTCAGTCAAGGGCTGTGTCATGACCTCCATTAATTGCGTTTCAAGTATTGAATTCAATGTTTTTGCAATGCCCAGCGTAACCAGACCGCATCCACTGCGTATGGCGGCACGAGATGTCAAAGCGCACGCGCCTGTTTTTCCAGTTGATCCGCCAATGACCAGAACATGACCGGTCGTCCCCTTATGAGCTGATGATGGACGATTGTACAGCTCAAGATTGATTGTTTTTGATGTCAATAAATACTGTCTGGGAGCAATTGATTCTGTAATTTGTCTGGGAATACCGATATCTGCAATGGCGAGTTTGCCACAATATTGTTTACCTGTAGGCATGGCCATTCCAATTTTTTGATGTCCAAAGGTAATTGTGGCATCGGCTTTTATGGCTGTGCCGCATATATTTCCTGTATCTGCGTGAAGTCCTGATGGAATATCCACTGCAAAAATGGGATGGTTTGATACTTTGAGAAAGGTAATCATTTTTTTGTATCGGCCCTCAACATCTGATCGCAAACCTGTTCCCAATAGGGCATCTATCCAGATATTTCGTGTATTCAAAATATAAAATTGCGGATTCAATGCATTTTCATCGGGTAGTTCAATAATATGTACACTCATTAACAACAAACGTTCATAGTTAAAACGGGCATCCCCAGATAATTTTTCATTCTTTGTCATTAAAAACACAATGACATCTTCACCCGCTGATAATAAATACCGCGCCATCACAAACCCATCGCCGCCATTATTGCCACTTCCCGCAAGGATGCCGATGCGTTTATCAGGCAGATTTGAATACTGTAGCATAAAATAATCAATCGCGCATCTACCCGCATTTTCCATAAGAACAATACCGGGAAGTCCAAATGTTTCGATTGTTTCTTTATCCATTTTCTGCATTTCTGATGCAGTGACCAGATAGTGTTTCATGCTTATGCCTCCTATGAAAGAATTACTGTATTGAATGGGGATCAAGCAAAACCGATTCAACCTCACTCCACAAGCCTTCAAGATCATAAAAATGTCGTTCAGGTTCATAAAAAATATGGATAATAACATTACCATAGTCCATCAATACCCAATGGCCATCTTTCATCCCTTCCACATGAAGTGCTTTGATTTTTTGTTTTTTTAAACTTCGTTCAATATGTTCGGCAATCGCCTTTACCTGGCGATTGGAACGCGCACTACAGATTATTAGTGCATCTGCATAAGAGGTCAAACCACCGATATCCAGATATATGGGATTAATACTTTTTCTTTCTAATAGCGCATCAATATATGGCTTTAATGAAGGCTCAAGATTATCTTTGGTCATTACTATTCCTTGTTTCATAAATATTATTGTCGTGAATATAATCCAGTACTGTGTCAGGCAACAAATATTTGGTGGAATGTCCATTTTGCAGGGATGTCCTTATTTGACTTGATGATATATCTAATGCTGTCACCTGACAATAATAAATCTGTTTTTTGTAGGGGTGAGTCATGTATTTGTCTTGCTTTAAATGCACATATTTTTGTGAAATTGTTTGTTGAATGTATTGAATGAATCGGTCGTCGGATGTGTCATAATCATTCGATATTTCCGGTCTTGACATGACGATAAAAGGAATTCTTTCAAACAACATTTCAAAGGATTTCCATGTATGAATGGCAAAAAAAGCATCTCTGCCAATTAGATAATAGAATTGAACATCATTGGAATATCGTTTTATCAATTCGTATATTGTATCAATTGTATACGAAAGCCCCTGGCGTTGTGTTTCAATATTCGAGCATTCAAATAAAGGGCAGGAACGTATGGCCAGTTGCGTCATGTTGAGACGGTCTTCGGCATTGGCAATATTTGAATAAGACTTGTGTGGCGGCTGTGCTGATGGAATAAATACAATTTTTTCCAACCTGAATTTTTCCAGTACTTCAACCGCCACACGCAAATGACCGTAATGAACAGGATTGAATGTGCCGCCAAATATTCCCCAATGCTTCATCAATAAGGCTTACTCCCGAATTTGTCCTTCTCCCATAACAATAAATTTGGTGCCAGTTAATTCCTCAGCTCCCATTGGTCCAAAAGCATGAAGTTTTGACGTGCTGATACCGATTTCAGCACCCAGTCCCAATTGACCGCCATCATTGAAACGTGTTGATGCATTTACCAGAACCACTGATGAATCGACTTCACTGACAAATTTTCTGGCCCGGATGTAATCCGACGTGACAATGGCATCTGTATGATTTGAACTGTATTGCTCGATATGGGCAATGGCTTCATCAATATTCTCAACGATTTTGACAGCAAGAATTAAATCCAGAAATTCAGCACCCCAGTCATTATCTGATGCCGGCTTGGCCTCAGTCACAATTTCACAGGTTTTGGGGCATCCGCGAAGTTCGACATTGAAATCAAAAAAGTGGCGTGACATTGCCGGAAGAAATGTTTTGGCAATAGATGCATGAACCAGCATGGTTTCCATGGCATTACAAACGCCGGGCCGCTGAACCTTTGAATTAAAACAAATATTTTCAGACATGGACAGGTCAGCACCTTCATCCACATAAACATGACAGACACCTTTATAGTGTTTTAAGACAGGTATGGTAGAATTTTGAACAACAAAGCGAATTAAACTTTCCCCACCACGCGGAATAATGAGATCAATATTTTCTTCCTGCGCCAGCATAATTTTTACAGCCTCACGATCTCGTGTAGGAATGTACTGGACAGCTTCACCGGGTAAACCGAATTCTTCAAGTGTCTCATGTATTACTTCAGTGAGTACCATATTTGAATGGTACGCCTCTGATCCACCGCGTAAAATGATTGAATTACCAGCTTTCAAGCATAAAGCAGCCGCATCAATTGTAACATTGGGACGCGATTCATAAATAATACCAATCACCCCAAGAGGTATCCGAACACGGGCAACCTGAAGTCCATTGGGACGCACATATGCATTTTGAGATGTACCCACAGGATCAGTCAATTGGGCGACCTCTTTAAGACCCTGAACCATACTGTCAATAACCTTATCGGACAAGGTGAGACGATCAATCATTGCGTTTGACAACCCTTTTTCACGACCATAGGCCAGATCTTTTTCATTTTCAGATTGAATCTTACTTTTGTTAGAAATCAGTTTTTCAGCGATTGTTTCAAGCACTTGATTTTTTTTAACTGTAGCGCAAACAGCCATTTTGCGTGCTGCCTGACGCGCGGCCATTGCAATTTCTTTTATGGATTGTTCTAAAGACACTTTTTCCTCCTGATTAATATTTTTTGTGATTGGAATTGCCAATAATTTATCTTTTGAAATGGGTATGTTTGTTCTTTATGAAGCAGATTTCAAAGATTTGTTGAATATTATCTTAAAATTAACGATATGTCAACGCTATCATGTAGAATCAAAAAAATATTGCATTAACGCCAAACCTGAAACTGTAGCTGTTTCAGCTCTCAAAATACGCGGCCCTAAAGACGATATCATAAACCCCGCATTCCTTGCACGATCAACCTCATTTTCTGAAAAGCCTCCTTCTGGACCAAATACCAGAATAATTGATTCTGGATAAGGCTTTTGTGGTGATGATATCAGGTGATCAGATTTCTCCCAAAAAAAATACCCCTGCTGCTTTTCTGAAGATAAAGAAACAATATCATTGATGTCAACGAATTGATCGTGGATTTCTGGAATATGTCCATTACATTGCTGGGCAGCTGATTTTGCGATTTTTTGCCATCGTTGCACCTTTTGTTTCATGCGAGCAGAATCTGGTCGAGACGTGCTTCTTTCCGATATATATGCAATCCAACGACTTACTCCCAATTCTGTTGTCTGACGAACGAGGTGGTCCATTTTTTTCTCCTTTAGCATGGATTGTGCGATGGTAATATGTATTTTGGGTTGGATCATTGTCTGATCTGATTGAGTAATTTTCGTACAAATTTGCCTGTTGGTTATTTTTTCTATATGTGCCTGATATTTTTGACCCTTTTGGGTGATTAACTGGATGGTGTGTCCTTTTTTTAAACGCAATACATGTTTAATGTGGTGGAAATCCTTTCCTGTAATGATTGCATTCTCTTCATCAATTGAATTATCTGATATAAAAAAACGTCTCATTGGTTACACTGGCGGATCATATGTGTTTATTTAATGATTGTCAACCTTTTCTTTGTTCGATATATTCTGTCAAAGCTGCCGCCGGACTTGTAAAAAAAATGATTGATATTTAAGGGGGGAAATCAAATTTTCATTTTGATGGCATGAATATTTTTCCATTGGAAATCTTTTTAGAAAAATTATTTTCAGGCGAGATCTTTTGAGAAGATATCTAAGGAATACTTAAATAATAAGTTCCTCATTTCTGAAAGAGTCAATTCTATTCATTTTGAACCTGGATTACGCTGAAGAAGATGAATAAGATGAAATCAAACACTTTTCATTCATCTTATTCATTTTCTTCAGCGTAATCCAGGTTCAAAAATAGGAATTCAATATATTAAATGAGGAACTTATTTTCCGAGTATTCCTAAACTAACTATTTGAAACCATCACTTTTCCCCCTTTAAATACCATTTTGGGAGAACGACACACCCGAATATCATCCAGTGGATTTCTGTCATACACCACCAGATCCGCAAATTTCCCCTTTGAAATATCACCAATCTCAGATGACATATTGAGTATTTTGGCATTATTGTAAGTGGCTGCCCGAAGTATTTCTTTATTACTGAATCCCACACGTGACAATAATTCCAATTCTCGGTACAAACTGCCAAAATAACAAAAGGGCATGCCAGCATCCATTCCAACACCAATTAACACCCCTGCGTCTTTTAACTTTTTTAGGTTTGGAACGCCATATTTAAGCATTCCAAGTGTTTTATCAGGATTTCCCAAAAATATTTTTTTATCCCACATGTTTTTGCAACCAATTGCTTGATAATATCTCATTGTATCCAGATTCAATTTGTGGAAACTGGCATCAACATGAGCGTGTGCTTCACTGGTTAGATATTGCTGTCGTATTTTTATTTCATTGTCAATAAAATCCGTTTGATATTTTTTGGGAAAAACATCAAACATATCATGACTACTAAAAGATTGTCCTACTGCCAGAGTCGGAACAACAGCAATATTCTTTTTTGCAAAATTCGAAACTTCTTTATCAGTTAAATACGCATCTGTGACAATATGCTCAAGGGAATGTATGGGATAATTTATCATACGATCAAATCCGGATTTGTCCATATTGTGGCAGATAATAGGAAGTGATTTTTTTTCTGCACATTTAAGAATAATTCTTAAATGTTCATCGGTATATTCGGGTATTTTTAAATTGGCTTTGCAAAAAGCAGAAATAGAATCCACTGTCAGTTTTATAAATGATGCTCTTTGTGTATTTGATTGCAGGGCTTCTTGAAGCTCTTTTGTTGATGCAAAATTGACAGTGGGAATGCCGATAAAAGGTTGGGCGGCATTGGCAAAATAATTGATATCTGTTGGGTTCACTTCCGGATGACCGCCTTTGATATTGAGCATGGCATTACAGTATACAACACGCGGCCCGGGAATCCATTCATCCTTGATTCGCTCAATATACCATTCAAGGGCCCATCGCATGGCTCCGACATCACGAATTGTTGTTACGCCTGATTCAATGCAAAGTCGAAAATTGTTTTCCTGCTGTCTCAAATGTCGCCATGCCTGAAAGAAATGAAATGCAAAAACTGATGTAATGGTTACATGACAATGGGCGTCGATAAGTCCCGGGCACACATATTGACCATTTAAATCCATGCTTTCAATGGATGCGTCTATGTTTTCATGTACTGGATAAATATTTGATATTTTACCATTTTGCATCTCTATACAATGATTGTTAAGGACATTTCCCTGGATAACATCAATCATGTTGACATTTTTCAAAATGAAAGGTCTGTTGATGTCAATTTGAGGAATATGTCCTGTAAATGCGGCGCATCCCAAAATATTTGGCATGCTTGCTGTTGATGCTGCAGCAAGGGCATATTTCATGAATTGCCGACGGTTTATCCCTTGATTGTTTTCAATGATGTCTAATTGTGTTTTCATAATAATTGCCTAAAGCAATTTTTATACCAGCAATATATATGATCAATCAACTTTGTTGTACTATTTTGAAAGATTTAGTGGTATGGATTTATAAAAACACGATCTTTTTCCGGTATGGCATGCAATACCGCCCACCTGATCAACTTTTAGTAAAATGGTATCATTGTCACAGTCAATAAATACTGACTTCACTAATTGTGTATGTCCGGATGTCAATCCTTTTACCCATAATTCCTGTCTGGATCTGCTCCAAAATGTTGCTTTTCCAGTATTTAGCGTTGTCTCCCAGGCTTCTTTATTCATATATGCCATCATGAGTACATCACCAGTTTCATACTCCTGAACAATGGCGGGAATAAGGCCATTCATTTTTGCAAAATCGGGCTGTTCCATATAATATCTCCTTAGGTAATAATAATTCCCAGTTCAACCAGGAATCGTTTATTTAATATGTTCACTTGAGCGTAATATATAATAATAATCACACAAGCCTTGACAATAAAATGTCAATTATATTAATGTAGCATAAATCAGGTTACGTTCGCAACTTTTGTAATTGTCTTGTTGTGGGCACTATCTATAAAAAATCAATCAATAACAGGGATATATCATGAGTGAGTTTGTGATTCAGAATGATTATAAGGAAATAACAGAAGAAAAAAAGAAAAAAAAAATTCAGGCCTCAGGTTCAAATAAACGAAAATGGTTATATCGTATTCTTTTATTTGGTATTTTTTCGGGGATTGGGATGTTTGTTTTGGGCGTTGTTGCTGTCCTGGGAGTATATTTTTATTATAGTAAGGATTTACCCAAAATCAATTCACTGAGCGATTATCATCCCAAAATTATCACCAATGTGTTTGCAAGTGATGGGCGCAAAATTGCAGAATTTTTTAAGGAACGACGTATTGTCGTGGAGCTGGAAAATATCCCAAAGCAATTAATCAATGCCTTTATTTCTGCTGAGGACTCAAGGTTTTACAAACATAAGGGCATTGATATTATCAGCATTGGCCGTGCTTTTTTCAAGAATCTTGAAGCTGGTACAATTGTTCAGGGCGGAAGTACAATCACGCAGCAGGTTACCAAATCTTTTTTGTTGTCTTCAGAACGAACTTATGAACGTAAAATTCGTGAAGCGATTCTTGCTTATAAAATTGAACGTTACCTGACAAAAGATGAAATTTTATATTTGTACCTGAATCAAATATATCTTGGTCATGGGGCTTATGGTGTTGAAGCTGCTGCGCAGAATTATTTCAATAAGTCTGTCAAGGATCTTAATCTCGCCGAATGTGCAATTCTGGCAGGCCTTCCTCAAGCACCAAGCAAATACTCTCCTTTTTATCATTTTGAAAAAGCAAAAAATAGACAAATATACGTATTAAACCAAATGGTAGATAAACAATACATTACTCAAGAAGAGGCTGCTGCTGCTATTGAATTTGAACTGAATATTATGGCGCGAAAAAATTTATATATTGAAGAGGTGCCTTATTATACAGAATATGTCCGCAATTATGTTGAAGAAAAATATGGCAGGGACATGCTGTATACACAGGGACTTAAAATTGAAACAGTCGTCAATCTGGATTTGCAAAAAATTGCACGTGAAGAAGTTGACAATGGATTACGTGAGATAGATAAACGTCAGGGATATCGCGGCCCTTTAAAACATATTAAAAAGGAAGACTTTGAAACGTTTCTGACGAAGTCCCAAAAAGAATTGCCCCAGACAGGAATTCAAAAGGATATTATGGTGCGCGGTCTGGTGGTAAAAGTCGAACGGAAAAAAGTAACTGTGCGAATTGGACCATATATGGGCTATATTCCATTTGATGACATGAAATGGGCAAGAAAGCCTGATCCCAAAAGATATCCATATCATATCAGGCATCCCAGGTATGCCTTGAAAATTGGTGATATCATACTGGTGCGCTGTGTCGCATATGAAAAAGATTCAAAATTTTGGCAACTGTCATTGGAGCAAGAACCTGAAGTTCAGGCAGCCTTATTGTGCTTTGAAGCAGATACCGGAAATGTGCTTACGATGATTGGGGGTAGAGATTTTACAAAAAGTCAGTTTAATCGCGCACTCCAATCACGACGTCAGCCTGGATCTGCATTTAAACCTTTTGTTTATTCTGCGGCATTGGATCGGGGGCCGAGTTTGACTTTATCTGATGAATCTTTTGTGAAAATGGAAGAGATGGGCATGCCATTGGCCTTGCTACGTGGATTGGATAATCTTAAGAATCTTGAATATCATAAAGAAGAAAAATTGATTGATGATATCAACAAAACAATTGATCTGGAAGTTGATAGTCCTATGTGGGGAATTATTCGAGAAAGTATTGACAAAGTTGAAAAAAACTACACCCCCGCCTCCATGATTGTTGATACTGCCATTGTCTATGAAGAAAAAAAACGTCATTTTAAATGGCGTCCAAAAAACTATGAAAAAGAATTCTTTGGGCCAACAATGTTGTGTGAGGCCCTTACCCATTCCAGAAATGTGGTGACAATAAAATTACTTCAGGATATTGGCGTGGATTATGTCATTGAGTACGCGCAAAAATTTGGTATTACTTCAAAGATCAATCGTGATTTATCTATAGCCCTGGGGTCATCGGGCGTATCCCTGTTGGAAATAGTTCGCGGTTATGCTGTATTTTGCAACAGTGGCGAACTTGTAAAACCGCTGTTTATTAAAAGAATTACAGACCGAAGAGGTGTCATTCTGGAGGAGAATCGTACAATAAAGCAGCGCGTTATCGATAAAGCAACAGCTTATTGTATGACAAGCATGATGAAAAGTGTTGTGGATCATGGGACTGCAACACGTGTTAAAGAGCTTAATCGTCCGGTGGCAGGTAAAACCGGTACAACCAATCATTTATTTGATGCCTGGTTTGTTGGTTTTACACCACAATATGTCACTGGTGTCTGGGTTGGATATGACAAAGAAAAATCCATGGGCAGAGGGGAAACCGGTTCTCGGGCAGCCGCACCAATCTGGTTGGAATATATGAAACGTATGATGGATTCTCGAAAAGTTCGCGTGTTCACTGCCCCCCCAGGAATCGTATTTGCCACAATTGATAAAGAAAATGGCTTGCTGGCAATTCCTGAATCCAAAGAAACACTTTATCAATGCTTCAAAGAAGGCACTGTTCCTGAAAAATATTCTCCCAGGCCGGATATTATCAATGATCAAAGTGATTTTTTTAAAGAGAATATGTAGCAATGAATCAGCAAAAGGTATCCCGGAAGTTCTGGCTGCGAGGTTTTGTGCTGCTGGTTCTCATTTTAGAAATGTTTTTATACACCTGGTGCCGTGTACAGTATCTTCAGTTGGGATATGATATTCATGAACTCGAAAACCGTATTGACCACCTAACCCGCCTGAAAAATGAACTTCAGATCGAGCAGGCCCGCTTACGCTCGCCTGAAAGAATTATTCAAATCGCAACAAAACAGCTTGGCCTGAAAATGCCATCTCCTGAACAGATGATTGAATTGAATGAATAGTACAGATCTTGCATATCAAGCAGTAATCAACAATTGATACAAGAAAGTCAGCCAATGGATTTTTCAGACAATCAAATCTTAAAAATATTGATAGAAGGTCAATATCTTTCAGAATCCCAAAAAAGAGACATCTCAAGAAATGTCAACGAGATGAAAAGAAAACTCAGACAGATACACAATGTCACTGTTGGGGGGGTGAAAAAAGAAATTGAACATCCGGTCACCATGATTGATATCGTGGCATCCATGAATATTACGTGTAAAAAGACAGTTAGCGGTTTTCTTGATGAGGAAACGATTGTCGCGCTTGTTGCAAAAAAAATGGGATTTGAATATAAACACATTGAACCCCTAAAATTAGAACTTGAACTGGTCACAAAAACGATCCCGCATTTATTTGCACTCAAACATCTTGTGGTTCCAATTAACAAACGTGATGGTTGTCTTGAAGTTGTCATGCATAATCCAGGTGAAACTGAAGTCATTAATGATATCAAGCGGGTTGTTGGAATGGAAATTCGACCCTATATGGGAACGCGTCAGGATATCTTAAAAACTGTGCGTGAATTTTTTGGATTTAAAATATCGATCACTGCTGCTGAAAACCAATTTACGCGTCCAACACTTGATCTGGGTAATCTTGAACAGTACACGAATCTGTCTTCACTCAATGAATTGCATACCAATGAAGCACATATAAAAAATGCAGTGGACTATCTTTTTCGCTATGCACTTGACCAGCGCGCCAGTGATATTCATATTGAGCCTCGCCGGGAAAACATGCTGATTCGGATGCGTATTGATGGCATACTTCATACAATCTATAAATTACCCCGGGCACTTCATGCAGCAATCACATCAAGAATAAAAACCCTTTCAAGACTGGATATTGCCGAAAAAAGGCGACCACAGGATGGGCGTATTAAATTGTCACACGAACAAACAGATATTGAAATTCGTGTATCAACCATTCCTGTGGCCTTTGGCGAAAAAACAGTATTGAGATTGCTGGATCCCACAGTAATTTTTCAAAATATTGAAAAATTGGGGTTTTCAAAACGTGACATTAGAAAATATCAAGACTTGATTTACAAGCCGCATGGGATTATTCTTGTTACCGGACCGACAGGAAGCGGCAAATCGACAACATTATATTCATCATTGGGCACCATTGATACATTTGAAAAAAACATTACAACCATTGAAGATCCCATTGAAATGGTTCATGACAGTTTTAATCAGATTGCCGTTCAGCCAGCCTTAGGGATCACGTTTTCGAGTATCATCAGAAATATTTTGCGCCAGGATCCTGACATAATAATGGTTGGCGAAATGCGCGATGCGGAAACAGCTTCAAATGGCATTCAGGCAGCTCTGACCGGCCATCTTGTTTTCAGTACGCTTCACACCAATGATGCCCCATCCAGTGTGACACGTTTGATTAATCTGGGAATCAAAAGTTATCTGATTGCGGAATCGGTTTTGGGAATCATTGCGCAACGACTGGTTCGAAAAATTTGTCCCTATTGTATTCAAGATTTTCCGGTAACAAAACCATTTCTTGAAAATATGGGTATTCGTGTTGATGAACGCCTTTTATCAAAGGATCAAATAATCCAGTTAAAACAGGGCAAAGGATGTCCACAATGCAGGGGAACCGGCTATCTGGGACGAATTGGTATTTTTGAACTTATGCCATTAGATCGTGAATTACGTGCATTTATTGGATCATCACAGGATGCCAATACGCTTTTATTGCGAAAAATGGCAATTAAAAAAGGTATGCGAACGTTGCGTCAGGATGCCATCAAAAAAATGATCAAAGGAATTACAACCTATCAAGAAGTCGCACGTTTGACTGAGCTTTAAATTATGAGAGCAATCATTTTTGCAAATGGACAGATGAAATATCTGCCAAAAGGAATACACCCCCTTAAAACAGATGATTTAATCATTGCGGCAGATGGCGGACTTCGGTTTTGTTTACAGGAAAATATAATTCCACATCTCATTGTTGGTGATCTGGATTCCATCAATGAAGCGCAGCTCATAGAAATGAAAAATACAGGAACTCAGGTGATACAGTATCCTGTTGACAAAGATGCCACCGATCTTGAATTATCATTGCAAGTGGCACTAAACAAAGGTACACATCAAATAATAATTGTAAGTGCTTTGGGGGCAAGATGGGACATGACATTCAGTAATGTCTTGTTGTTGGCATCAGATTTATTGATCGATGTAGATGTCAAAATATTGGATCTGAATCAGGAATTATTTTGTATTAAGGGGCCTGCACAGATTAATCTGATTCATCACAAAGGCGATAATATTTCTCTTATGCCATTAAGCGAATGTGTTAAAGGTATGACATTGAAAGGGATGAAATATCCTTTAAACAACGAAAGTCTTTGTATGGGAACATCACGTGGGTTAAGCAATATTGTTATTGATGATAAGGCTGCAATTCACATTCAGAGTGGCGTATTGCTAATTTGTATTGCCGACTTTTTTTAAAAATTCATCTTCAGACACAACAGCAACACCCAGTGCTTGCGCCTTTTTCAATTTACTGCCAGATTTTTCACCGGCCAGCAAATGTGTTGTTTTTTTGCTGACCGACCCAACAACAATACCACCGCGTTTTTCAATTTCTTCACCGGCCTTGCTTCTGGGTTTAAAATTGTCAAATTGGCCGGTAATGCACCATCGCTGATTTTTCATTGATTGACTGATACTTTCAGTGGGGGCAATTTTTTTGGATGCGGTCTCTAATCCCACTTCTTTTAAGCGGTCTATGGTTTGAAGAAGATCTTGATTGTTGAAGCTTTGAATCATACTGCCGGCAATGTTTTCCCGCACGCCTTTTATTGCTTTCAACGTATCAATTCTATTATTTTTGGCAATATCAATTAATGTATCAAATGAATCAATTCCAGAATGGACCAGTAATTTTATCATGCCAATGCCCAAATTTTTAATTCCCAGTGCCGCTAAAACAGTTTCAAATGGTCTGTTTTTACTTTCCGCAATCCCGCGTTTGATTGCAGCAATTTTCTTTGCTTTAAAGCCTTCAATACCTGCCAATTGATCAGGATCAAAAGTATATATATCTTCCATGCGATGAATGAACTGATTCTCAATCAGTATTTCAATTGTTTTTGGCCCCAGATTTTCGATATCCATGCCAGTTTTGCCGGCAAAATGAATAAGGCTGGCTTTTTGTCTTTGGGGACACGCCTGATTTTCGCAAAAATGATGTCCACCATCTTTTACCAAAAGGGTCTGACAAAATGGACAATGGGATGGCATTTTCCAAACAGGTAAGGTATCAGAATGCTTTGTTAAAACCTCTTCAACAGCGGGTATGACATCACCCCGTCGTGAAATTTTTACAGTGTCCCCAATGGATACGCCCAATTCATCAATATAATCCTGATTATGTAATGTGGCATTTGTTATTTTTGCTCCTCCCACACGAACCGGATGAAGGCGCGCCACCGGGGTGATTCGTCCGAGACGACCAATTTGAATGTCAATTCCTTGAATATGTGTGGTTGCCTGAGGGGATTCAAACTTGTATGCCATTGCCCATCGGGGAAATCGTCCGGTAGCTCCCATGACATCTCTTACAGATTGCTCGCTTACTTTGATCACCAGACCATCAATTTCATAATCCAATGTGTTGCGTTTTTCTGCAGCCTGGGAAACGCACATGCAAAACTGTTCATCAGCTTTTTCATAGTAAAATGTTTGTGGATTCAGTTGAAACCCCAAATCATGCAGATAAGATCGCAATTCATAATGATTGTCTGATGGCAAATCTGTGCCATCAACAATATCATAAATAAATACATTCAGAGGAATTTTTGCTGTTTCCCGGCTGGTTTTTCGTCGAATTGCGCCGGCAGCCAGATTTCGCGGGCTGTCATAAGCAGTGCCTTCAGAACGTTCAATATCCTTGAAAACAGATTTTCGGATAAAAACTTCTCCCCTGACTGTCAGGTTTACTGGTGATGACAGTTTTAAAGGAATAGCGGTAATTGTTTTTGCGTTTGCCGTGATATCATTGCCTGTCACACCATTGCCTCTCGTGGCCGCCTGAGTGAGTAATCCATCAGTATATGAAAGAATAATCGAAATGCCATCAAGTTTTTCATCCAGAATAAAAGTAACCGGATGATCCGATTTATTGACAATTTTTCGCGCCCAGGACTGTAATTCGGGGATAGAATAACACTTATCAAGACTCAGTACGGGCTGACTATGGGTGACTGTTTCAAAAGCATTGTCCAGATCTGATCCCACGCGACTTGTTGGTGTTTCAGGCAATATTTGTTCAGGATATAATTTTTCAAGGTTGACAAGTTCTTCAAATAATTGATCAAATTCAGCATCAGAGATTTCAGGTTTCGCCTGAATATAATACAGATATTGATGATGTTGTATTTGGCTGGCAAGTGAGATCATTTTTTTTCTGATATCATCAGATTGCATCATTTATCACCTTTGAAAATAATGATTGTGTTTTATGATCCATCTTTTGAGCATCTTCATCTGAGGTTTCATGATCATAGCCAATGAGATGCAATACACCATGAATCAACAAAAAATACAAACGGTGTGAAAAGGAAACATTGAAAACTTTGGCTTCTTGCAAAACGGTATCCACAGAAATAACAACATCTCCCAGCATATTTTGCCTGAGATGCGCATATTCACCCTCTTGCATGGAAAATGATAACACATTGGTGGAGCCGATTTTATTGCGGTATTGTTCATTCAAGCGGGCAATGGTTTCATCATTGACACACACAATTGACAATTCGGCGTCTGATAAAGACAGATCAGCCAGGATAAACTGACCAATTTTTTCCAAACGATCGATGTCAATGGGATAATTGTTTTGTTGATTGTCAATTAACACAGGCATGATTTTATCCTGACGATTGAATTATTTTTATTCCAGCGCATTTTTGTATATATTCTTTACGCCTTGTGGAAACTCAAATGGTATTTTTTCGTAAACATATTGAAAACAAGCAGAAAAAGAAAAAGTGCTTCCTTTGTCTGGCTCACTTTTTACGCTGATCTTTCCGCCCATCATTGTGACAAGACTTTTGCAAATTGATAATCCCAGGCCAAGTCCCCCATAACTTCGTGTGTAAGAATCTTCGACCTGAGTGAATGGTTCTTTAAATAATTTTTCAATATCTTCACAGCAGAGACCAATACCAACGTCTGTAATATCAAAATATAAATAGGTTCTATCAATTGATTTGAGCTGATGCGTCACCTTTAAAATAATTTTGATATTCTCATTTGAAAATTTGATTGCATTGTCAATCAAATTGGAAATAATTCTTTTCAGGCGCATGGCATCGCCAACAAATACATTCAGTATTTCCGGATTAATATCAACAATAAGGGTACCTTTCTTTTCATCAATCCATTGTGCAACCTCTTGAACAATGGCATCCAGTCTAAATGTATCTGTTGCCAGTGTCATTTTACCTGTATCAATTTCAGAAAAATCGAGAATGTCATTAATAATACCAAGCAGTTTACTCGAACTGTCCTTAACAATTGTTGCATATTCTTCGATTTCTGGTTCAATTTCTGATGATATAATCAGATCGTTCATACCAATAATGGCATTGAGCGGCGTTCGGAGTTCATGGCTCACCACATTAATAAAATTACTTTTTGCTTTGGCAGATTCCTTGGCTTTTAATGCCAATTGGCGCTCATTTTTCAACAGTTCCTGGAGGTTGGCATTTGCCTTAACAAGTTCAGTGGTACGTTCTTTTACAAGGGCTTCAATATGATCTCTGTAACGTTTTAATTCGATATGGGTTTTTACGCGGGCTTTAAGCTCAGACAGTTGAAAGGGTTTTGTAATATAATCCACCGCACCCAGTTCAAAACCCAGTGTTTTACTTTTTAAATCATCTTTTCCCGAAAGAAATATAATGGGAATATTTCCCAGGGTTGGACTATTCTTGATTCGTCGACAAACTTCAAGTCCATCAATTCCAGGCATCATAATATCCAGAAGTATTAATGATGGCGGATGCGATTCAATATCTTCAAGTGCAGATTCGCCATCAAGTGCCACACTGATATCATAATCATTCCCCAGTGCTTCAACCAAAACATCAATATTGCTGTCATTATCATCTACAACAAATATACTGCTTTTTTCAGACATACAAATAATCCTTTCATAATCGTGTATCCAAATGAGACATATTCAATTAAAGAATTTCTATATATATTAGAGAGAGTCACAGATTTGATCAAGAAAAAATATTATTACGATAAAAATATCCATGACTATTCAATTGGCACATTAATTTTCCAAAGATACTAACACGCGTAAGCAACCTGATCTCTTCCATTTGCCTTGGCCTTATACAGTGCCATATCTGCTGATTTGAGTGTTTCCTCAGTTGTCACCCCATGTTCGGGATAAATGGCAACCCCCAATGAAGCCGTAATATTCAAAATTTGTGTACGGTGATGTATTTTTAAACCTTTAATATCATTCCGAATTTCTTCAGCTTTTTGTTTTGTGCATGTCATATCTGCATCAGATAATATAAGTATAAACTCTTCACCGCCATAACGACACGCAATATCTTCACCGCGTGTACAGTGTTTCAAAAAGCCTCCAAGTTCTTTTAATACAGAATCTCCGGCCTCATGGCCATAAGTATCATTGAATGCTTTAAAATGATCAACATCAAGCATAATGATCCCTAAAGTTTTATTATGACGTTCAACCCGACGTGCTTCACGTTCCAATGCTTCCTGCATATGACGCCTGTTGTACAAACCTGTCAGGGGATCGCGAATGGATTGGATTTTCAGAGTTTCTCGCAGTCTTAAGTTGATCAGGCTGGGAGCATATCGTTCGACCATACTTTTAACAAGAATTAATTTGGATTCTATCACATGTTTATTGTCATCATTTACAATACGTTCATCAGTATCAGTTTCGCCCAAGGTCAGGTGAATCATCCCCAGAACTTCACCCTGAGCACTCATGGGCGCACATAAACACCCATTTTCCGGATAAAAATGAAAATGAGAACAAAGGGGGTCAACATCCGGATCTTGAACAAAATGTTCCTTTCCCCGCCGAATGGCCCAACATTGATTATGTTCAAATTCTGAATCATCAGGTGATGATTCTCCCCAACTGGAAACAATTCTCAGCACACGCTGGGTATCGTCAAAAATACACAAATATCCAGAATCCTGGGGAAATAATTGACGACAAATATTAATTACAATTTGATATGTTTCTTCTTCACTGTCACAGGCGTGTAATAGATCGCCCAATTTGTTCAGCAGCAATATTTCATTGGTTCGCCATTCCAGCTCTTTAACTGTCTGGGTCAGTTTTGAATTGGATTTTTCAAGCTCAGTTGTTCGTTCAGTAACCAGCTCTTCAAGGGTATCTTTATGTCGCTTTAATGCCCGCTCAGCCCGTTCGCGCTCTGTGATATGGTTAAATATGGTTTTGACCATAATATTAAAAGAATTAACCAGTGTTTTCAGTTCATTACCCTTTGTTGACTGAAAATCAACACCCGCCAGTTCTTTCACTGTTTGTTTGACCTTGATGTTTAATTTTTTTAATGGTCGAAGCAGATACAAGGTATAACCTTCAGCAATGGACATGGAAATCAACAAAATTAAAATGGATATTTTGATAATATGGGTTTTGTTTTGTTCGAGTAACTGGTGTGATGGCAAGGTATCAATTTCAACCATCAGACTGAAAGGTTCATTGGCCATTTCCATGGGGGCATAATAAATGTTTTTATGTTGTTTTGGAAATACCTCACGAACCGCCTTGAGTTTTAATATACTCATTTTCATGGCTTCAGCATTAATAAATCTGCGTTCATCCAGTGGCAGGGAACTGGCAATAACACCATTCACACATCCAATGGAAACATGAACCTCTGTTGCATTGGAAATATTTTGAGCGTAATCATCATTGATCCAGGTGCCAATGGTAATTGTTCCCAAAAGTTTGTCACCGCTGACCAGTGCAACGATTGCCCGAATCGCCCATCCTTCTTTTGTCTGTGAGGCCATTAATATATCTTCGGCCAGCATGGCCTCAACAACGCCATGAAATTCTCTAACCGAGGCATCATTATGAGGTGCATGTGCCTGATAAATAACACGTTGGTTTCTGTCAGCCGCTTGAAAAATATCAACTTCAAGTTGCGGAAAAAGCATGTCCATTGTGTTTTTAATTGATGTAATATTTTTTTTCAATTGATATTGATTCAGTCCATCAATCAGATCTGTTCGATTTTTAAGGACTTTTGACAGGCCGGACAATTTTGAAATTTCTTTGGCAATCAAGCTTTCAACAATAAAGTGAATATCTTCCGCCTTACTCGCTTCATTTTCAGAGATCGTATCCTGTAATGCATCCAACTCAATATAGTAATGTGACAGAGTTGTGCATAAAATGATTAAAATTTGCATCCCCATGATGGGAAAAACAAGGCTCATATTGCGGGGCATTTGATACTCCTTTGAATAATCAGGCAGTCTGCCGGTTGGCCGACATCACCGGCAAACTGACACAACGCGCCCTAAATAAATTGTTGTCTTAATGAACGTTTATTTATTTTCCCAACGCTCGTTTTGGCAATTGAATCAACAATTGCAATTTTGTCGGGAACCCCATACTTTGGAATAAAACCCTTTTCAACAAATGACATCAAATGCACTTTAATATCATCACTGGTAACATTTTTTTCACGCGCACTATTTGTCAAGACCACCATTGCAAAAGGGCGTTCACCCCATTTGTCATCAGGAACACCGATTACAGCGGCCTCGCTGACACCCTCATGGGCAAGAATCGCGTCTTCAAGTTCCAATGATGAAATCCATTCACCACCGGTTTTGATCACATCTTTCAAGCGGTCAGAAATTTGCAGATAGCCTTCAGTATCCATATAGCCAATATCGCCAGTGTGCATCCAACTGCCATCCCAGAGTTCTTCGGATTTTTCAGGATCATTGAGGTATCCCTGGGTTAGCCAGGGAGCGCGAACAATAACTTCACCTGTACTTTTACCATCAGCCGGAACATCGTTAAAATCCGGATCCACCACACGTAAATGTACCAACGGTGTGGGAAGCCCGGTTTTGCATCGCAATTGCGTATTTTCTATGGGATTATCTGTTTTTAAATGCGGTTTGATGTTACTACATGTCAAAACCGGGCAGGTTTCAGACATCCCATAAGCGGCATATACATTGATTCCCAGTTCCAGTGCCTCGTCGCATAATGATTTGGGCAAAGCGGATCCGCCAATAATTACCTGCCATTTTGATAGATCCATATCTCGAATAGCGGGTGTATTCAGAAGCATATGCAAAATGGTTGGAACACAATGAGAAATCGTTACGCCTTCATTTTTAATCAATTTTAAAATGGTTTCCGGTTCGTACCTCCCCGGATATACTTGTTGAACTCCAATCATTGTTGCCATAAATGGAAAACCCCAGGCATGCACATGAAACATGGGTGTCAATGGCATATAGACATCACTGGCATTGAATGATGCCTGTGAATTCATGAAATTTAATGTTGTCACCAGGCCTAATGTATGCAAAACCAATTGACGATGGCTGAAATAAACACCTTTTGGCAAACCGGTTGTGCCAGTTGTGTAAAACATGGTTGCGCAGGCATTTTCATCAAAATCAACAAATTCGAAATGCATATCTGCTTTTTCCAGCATGAACTCGTATTCATCATCCCATTGAATGGTTGTTTGGGGAGGATCTTGAAAATCAGCAATCAATATCATTTTTTTCACGCTTGTAATTCGATCTTTAACCGCTTCAATCATTGGAACAAAATCTTTGTGGATCAGGATAACATCATCTTCAGCATGGTTGATGGTATAGACCAGTTGATCGGGTGACAGACGAATATTTATTGTATGCAAAATTGCGCCCATCATGGGAATAGCAAAAAAACATTCCAGATAGCGATGACTATCCCAATCCATAACTGCAACTGTATCTCCCTGTTTTACGCCGGATGATGCCAACGCACTGGCCAATTTATGCACCCGCTCGGCAAATTGTGTGTACGTGTAAGAAAATTGATCGCGATATTGTATTTTTTGACTGGGAAAATTCACCAGGGGAGTTGAAAAAATTTGTTTGATAATCAATGGGTAATCGTATGCTGATGATGTTTTTGATATACATTTGATTGGCATAAAGGCCCTCCTTTGATTTGTTGTGAATAAACAAACGCTTATTCTTTTGTTAAATGAAATATAATAGATTAGTTATATGAGATGTTCAAGATATATTTATGAATTTTTGATTGAACAATGAGAATCGAAGTTAGAAGTTATTATTCCTTGCCATACGCAGGTATAAATTCTAGATTATTTTTTATGACAACCAAACCATTAATATAAAAAGTGTATGACCTTATTTTTTTGGGACGATCAAGAAAAAGTGAGTATTTTATTTTCCAAGCATTCCTTATCTTATTCATCTTATTCATCTTCTTAAGCGTAATCCTGGTTTAAAAAAAGGAATGCAATTAATTAAATGGGGAACTTATTTTTCGAGTTTTCCTTAATAAACTCAAGAAACTATTGCATTTACTTTACATGTATTGTATTTATATCAAAATATGTTCTAAACAGGGCTATGTCCAAAATCGAATTAATTTATTCAAACTGCAACAACATATATAATTTGGAAAACTTTTTATAATGGAGGGTAAATACATGCCTGATCTAAAAATAAAAATTGACTGGTTAGAGGAAAAATATGGGGGGCGCCCTCATCCTCCAAGAACAAGGCAATATGCAGCCAATGCAATGTTTTCAGGAAGTGAAGATTTGTACAGCATAATTCTTTATCTTTCTAACTCAGAAAATGGAACATTAGCGACAAACAATTATGCTTATCTTGGCTTTCTTGTTGAAGATAGAATCCGAGGTAAGATAAATAAAGGAACTTCACTTGAAATCACAGAAGGATTAAGGAAAGTGGCAAATTGCTGTGTTGAATCAGTAAATACTTAATTTGATACAAGAATGAAATTTATAATAATTGATTATGGTTAGCTAATAATCTGTGCTGTTGGCAAAAGCTAAGCGCATTTTTACAACTTTAATTTTTTAGAGATTTAAGCATGTAAGTGCATCAAATCAAGTCCTTTTTGCTTTTGGTGCATCTCACACCTGTTCATTATTCAAAATGAGAAAATAATTATAACCCCTATAGTTTTGACAGGAAAACCAACATGATATTAAATAGATACGCGCTCCTGATTATTTTATTGATCCCAAATCTGGTCAATGCCCGAAATCTTGAAACCATAGTAAAGTCCGGGCATATTAATGTTGCATTTACACAAAAAGCTTTTGATGGTATTCACAAAGAACTGGCCCAATCTTTTGCTGATCATCTCAATGTCAGGCTCGTTCCTGTTATTATTCCCTGGAAAAATATTTTCAGGATTGCCGGGCATTTTCCTGAAGAAGTCATCTCAAATCCCACTATTGCATATGATCCAGATATTTTTGAAAAATGTGACGTTATTTGCAATTCAATTACAATTTTGAACTGGCGAAAAAAACTGATGAATTTTGTCAGTGCTTTCAAAGTTACAGAATTGTTAATTACGCCTGAAAATCAACTGCTGAAGAATTATCATGAACTAAAAGGAAAACGTATTACCTTTCTCGAAAGCACCACATTTGAAGAAGATATTAAGCGCATTAATGAAAGAATTGGCGGTGGCATTATTATGATGCCCACACGAAAAACTGAAGACTGCTATAAGAATGTTCTGGAAAAAAAAGCAGATGGCCTTATTTTAGATTCTGACAATGCCCTGTTGTTTATGAAAAAATTCAATGAATTTGAAATTTCGTTTCCTGTTGGATCAGCCAAGCGATGCGGCTGGGGAGTTAAAAAGAATAATACTGAGCTTCAAAATGAACTTCAAAATTTTTTCAATGGGTTAATCGGAACAAAACAGATCAATGCATTTTTTATAAAATACTTTGGTGTGAATTATGAAACCTATGACAAAATTGTTCAGACACACAGCTATTTTCAAACAGATCAAAACTGGAAACACGATCTGGACGATATTCTGGCATCAAAGGAGCTGATTATCGGCGTTCGGGAACGTCCTTTTGTGTATCTGGAACATGAAAAACAGCAATTCAATTATGCATTGGCATTGGCTTTTGCAAAAGAACTTGGCGTTAAACCCGTCCTGAAAAAAATTTCATCATTTTCAGATTACTGGAAAAATGATCAGGGTATCATTGATAAAGAAACCGCCTATACCCCCAAAGCATTCAAGGATTTTGATATTGCGTGTGATGTTATCGAGCCAATCAAATGGCGTGAATCAAAAGTTGATATTCTGTCATTTTTTCCCCTGGTTCATACAATTATTGCGCGAAATGATACTTCCATTCAGTACATTGACGATTTACACGATTTTCAGGGAGTCACATCCAAAAGCAGCACGTATGAAGAAGTTCTGCTTCATCATGGCATTCACAACTACCATTACGCAAAGGTATCGGACTTTATCGATGAAATTGTATCAAAAAAAGCTGATTATGCAATAGTTGAAAATGGTTTCTTTTATACGCATAATCAACCTGAAATTGAAGTCAAATTTGTCATTGGAAAAATTAAGGAGCGTGGATGGGCAATTAAAAAGAATCATCCCAAATTGAAACACAGGCTGTATGAGTTTTTTGAAAAAGCATCAACAAATGGCCTGATGGATCGCTTACTTGTCGCACAAACAGGCATCAGCTTTGTAGAAATGGAAAAGTTTACAAAAATGTTTCACTGGAAATATCAAGTGGGTAAATTTTCTTTTGTCAATTACAGCAAAGATGATGGCCTTCCTCAGGAGCCTGTTTTATCTATATTTCAAGATCGTGATGGCTTAATGTGGTTTGGTACTGCGGGTGGGCTTGTCCGATATAATGGCAGAAAAATGAAAGTACTGGATGCCACTGATGGCTTATCGGGCAATGTTGTTTTTGCAATTGATCAGGATCAATCGGGGGCCATGTTTCTGGGCATGGACAATGGGGTCAGCATTATCAAAGGGGCACAAATAACAAATATTGCTAATGGAATTAACGTTAGAAAGATTGTGATTGATAATCAAGACAATAAATGGTTATTAAGTGACGAACTCTATGTCTATACCAAAGACAACCAACTTTTGTGTATGAATGATCAGTATCCGCTGTTAAATGGCATACTTTGGGATATCACACCACAGAAAAATCGCTGTGGTATTTTTCTGGGAACAACAAATGGGGTATATGCCCTGGATACAAAATTTACATTATCCCAGAGAAACAAGACACAATGCCATGCGTTGAGTATTGGTGCAGATGGCCATCTATGGATGGCATCCAAAGATAAAATTATTGTAGACAACCAAAAGAAAATTATAATTGCCAATTCTTTTTTGGGCATCGAAAATACCCACATAAAAAAAATGCAACAACTTGATGATGGTGCTTTGTACATGTTGTCTGATTCGAAAATTATTGAAATTATTTCCATGAACCAGGATGCCATTATCTATGACACCCATGTCGGCTTACTGCCATCGACCCTGCAAAGTATATTTCAAGATAATGAATTTAATTACTGGATTGGCTTTATGGGAAATATTCAAAAATTGACAAATGTCAGTTTGCGATCATTTTATCCGAAAATTTTTCAGGGTGAGATCAATCATTTATTTCAGGATCAGAAAAAACGTGTGTGGATCAGTGGGGCAAATGGTGTTTACTGCTATAAAGATACTGTTTTAGATATTACCACACGATTACATGTAGTGGAGAGAAAATGTCATGTTGTTCCTTATGGCAATGAAATTCTTATTGCAAATATATCAGGTCTTTACTTTTTAGATCAAGACTTACAGGTGAAACGAAAGAAACGATTCAGTCCGCCCATTTTTCACTTAATGGACATTTTTGTCAGTGAATCAAAAGAAATTTTTCTATTAAGTGCACATGGAACAATCATCTATTTGAAAAATCCGGATAGTATGCCGCAATCATTCAAAACAAAACAGACCTTTACGCTTGTTTCATATAAAAAACAGGTAATTGGGGGAAATACGGATGGATTGGTTCGTTTTGATGGGAATAAATTTAATCAGATGGCACGACTGAATGTTCATGTACGTTCCATTTATTCTCATGATGATCGTTTGTGGTTGGGAACAGATAAAGGCTTTGGCATTTATCAAAACAATCAGTTGCATATTCCAAAACATTTACAAAAATTGATAGTCTATGCAATCACCTTGAACAGACAAGATAACAATTTTTATCTGGGAACAGATAAAGGCTTTGTATGCTTTAATCCTGAAACATTGGAAATAGAATTTTCTATGGACCAGCGTGATGGCATGTCTGCCAATCGTGTTTCTTCAAATGCACTGTTTATGGATTCTGAAAATCTCTTATGGATTGGCACATATCGCGGTATATCCATATTTGATGTGACCAAAAAGCCATTACTGAAATTCAAACCATCCTGTCATATTGAAGACATTTTTGTTAATGGGGACAAATTATCATCATTGCAAATGTTAAAGCAAACAGAACCAATGTTTTTTTCCTGGAATCAAAATAATATTATGTTTAGATTAGCGGGTTTTTCATTTAAAGATGAAGAATCTATCCGCTACGATTACTACATGAGAGGTCGAAATATCCCTTATAAGGTCGGCATAGACCAGGTCTCTCCTGTCGCAATCTATCAGAATCTATTGCCCGGCTCATACGATTTTCACTATCGTGCAAAAGGAAAAGATAATATCTGGAATGCGTATCAATCTTTTTCGTTTACAGTACAAAAACCTTTCTGGCAGACCCTGCCTTTCTATTTTGGCATATCCATTGTACTTGTGGGATTGACCTGGTTTTGTATGACTGCTTACGCAAAATTTCGTTTAAAACAATCACAAAAGCACGCAATGATTCTCAAAAGAAAAGTCAGGGAAAGAACATACCTGCTTGAAAAAACCAATAAAGAGTTAAGTGATATTAATGCCGCACAAAATCGGTTTTTTACAATTATATCTCAAGATTTGAGAAATCCATTCAGTGCAGTGATTGGTCTGGCTGATCTATTAAAAAGCTATTATGATATGCTAGATGAAAGTGAAAAAAAAGGCTATATTGATGAAATTCATAATACAACGAACTTACTGAATCAAATACTGGAAAACTTACATAAATGGTCAGGGATACAGAACAATAAAATGGGATCAGAACCATCATCATTCAAATTATTAGATATTATTGAAGAACAAATCCAGGTAGTCGCACAAGCCGCACAGGCAAAACAAATTACCATAAAAAATCAGGTAGATAAAGATACCACTATTTTTGGTGATGCTAATTTATTGATGATTCTTGTTGAAAACCTCTTGTCCAATGCTGTCAAATATAGTCATCCGGAAAGCAGTGTTATCATTTCAGCACAAGAAAAACAGGGGAAAATCGAATTGTGTATTCAGGATGAAGGCGTTGGCATTTCACAAAAGGTTTTGAATAAACTTTTTCAGATGGAACATCATCATTATACACTCGGTACAGCCAATGAAAAGGGAACTGGTCTGGGACTGTTAATTTGTAAGGTAATTGTCGATAAAAATGATGGCAGCATTTCAATTGAAAGCGAGGAGGATCAAGGAACGAAGATTATTGTAGAACTGCCATCAGAACCCGACTGAACCCGGCCTTTTCGTTTCATCTGGTATTTCCATCGTTTGCATTGAGAATTGGATTTATTGGCATCCTTCATATCGTCGTTAACACTTTTGCCAGAATTAGAAGAAACCTGAGAATGAATGGGGCGCATTCAAAGGGAAACAGGTCATTCACATAATTTAGATGCGGCCCCCTTTCTTAGATACAAAAAAAATCGTTCAAAAAAGAGTCCCAGTTCATCACTTGTATTTTATCATCAATGATACGATTTTTTTGATGAATACCAACAACATATGCTGGGATATCCGGATGGGCATTGAGAAAACTTTTTAATCCACTGAGTTTTTCTTTTACAATGGTTCGGGATGACTTTATTTACAGGGCATA
>Ga0272440_1000306_pt1 | contig 41231 bp, 13 predicted proteins | sample SSMMMBAug17_FD_192440 | JGI IMG/M metagenome (GOLD analysis project Ga0272440, IMG submission 192440) | Marine sediment archaeal communities from Little Sippewissett salt marsh, Falmouth, MA, United States - SSM-MMB-Aug17 | ecosystem: Environmental > Aquatic > Marine > Wetlands > Sediment ...
TCACGGTTAAGTACTGAGAGCTTATAACAATTATTAATCGCGTTTATTGTGGAAAGTAACAGTTCAATATAACAGCGGAACTTAGGTGTCACTTCGTTTTTGTTAGCTTTCCGCACAGAAAAGGTTTAGCTCAACAATTCATACTCAAAGCCTGATTTCAGCGAGTTTTTGATCCTTACTTATTACGTTTTGTTAAATTTCAGCCAGATTGTCAGAGTCCGCATTTTCGTGATTTATTGAATAGACGCACTGAAACCGAAAATAGTCATTCACAGCACTTAGTTTCGGGTTTTATTAATTTATCGGGCAGAAACCAATTACAGTGGATCTCTGTATCATACCTTTCAAGTTATTTGAACAGATATACTCTTGATTAATCATATAGATTTGTTACAGCCTTAAACGTACCAATTTTACGAATATAACCAATAGATCAACGGTTTTTCCGCATAATCATCGTCAAGGCAGTTTTTCCGCATAACATAAAAATTATCCTAAAATACGACAAAATCACTTATTAAATTTGTTTAAATAACAACAGTAATATGAATAAAAAAATTAGATACTAATTGAATTTCTTGTTCATGTCAAATGTATTATCCAAGTTTTTATTCACAAAATATGAAAAAATTGTTGACAATATGACTGATAAAAATTTAGCTTAACAGTATAATTTGATGATATAAATTGAAGAGTAATAAAATTATGATCATACCACCTTCAAACATACAAGAATTATATCAACGTCTTTTAACTGATACTTCTGTACCCAAAAAATTACACTTTCATTACAAAAAATGGTTTCGGTATTATTGGGATTTTTGTCATCAATACAAAAAAAACTGTAAATGACCAGAATTGAAAAAAAATCAAAATAAATATCAGATTCAACAAGCGGTTGGTGCTATTTCAATATTAACAAATAGTTAAATAGTATTTAGCCAAATTGGACACATGTCCAAAATGGCTAAATAGCATCAACACATTTTTGATTATTATTATATATCAAATTAATTCAATACGATATTGATGTCAATCTCAAATATGGGCATGCTAAATATCATGAATAAAAAAACACATAAAGATTGGATTCGGGTAAGCCTCAAAAGAGGATATGCAAAAAAATTACGCTATGGGCAAAAGCCCATAGCGTAATGATTGTTAAATAATCCTAATACTCATATCGAGAAGTTTTCTGAATACTGCCCGAAGATCCAGGTGCAACCACTCCTGTCGCACCTGTCGTTTTGGCCGGCGTAAAGGTAAAATCGACCCCCCTTACAGTACTTTGTTTACCCATTAATAAATAGATTCTAAATGGATTATTTGTCTCTGGGTCGCTTTTATCTCGGTACGTACCTGACGCTATCATTGTATCTGGATAATCACATATGGTCACATCGGCATCCAGTACTTTGTATTCCCCATCAGAAAGTTTGTACGTGTTATATGACATCAAGGATCCCTGAATGGGCGGGTTGCCATTTTTGTCCTGTACATAAATTTCATACAGAAAATATGCCGATGTGTCCGGATTGCCCCACAATATCTGCTCCTTGACTGTCATCACGCAGGTATCGCTGAACAATACCGGGCGTCTGGCCATGATTAGATTGGACAGGCCAATTTTACTTTCCTGCCAGTTCAATTGACCTGTTGCCAAATTACTGAAACTGTCGGTGACATAAAAATTGATTCCTTCACCGCCAATGAACATTTTATTTGGCGTTGTTCTGTTTTCGAGCGTTTTGAAGTCATCTGATATATCTGTCGCTATCACATGTTGTGCAAATAGTGAGATATCTCCCGGCGGTTCATAGGTTGGCAATCCCGGTACTTCATTAACTCTTGTCCACGAACCAGAGGGAACATAGGTTTGAAGATCAACTGAATAAATACTTCCCACTGCATGCGGTTCCTGTACACCCCAGAAATATGTCAACGCATACAATCGTGACTGCGTTCCATAATCATCATATAAAAGCAGGTCCTTTATTTCCATACTGGAATCTCTGATTGTTCGGAAGGTAAATTTATCACCAATTTGAAAATCTTTTTCTCCATCAATGATATACAGAACCATTTCTGTATATTCAGATATCGCGCCCACTGTTGCTGTTAAACGAACTCCTGATGAAGACCCGGTTACAGAAAATTTGCCGCCATTCTTTTCCTGTTCAACACATTCCAGGAACCATGTTTCAGTGCGTGTATGCGTTGTATCATCTGGTAATGTCGCAATCACAGTGCCATTACCCACATTTTCAAAATTTGCTTCAGGGCTTGTTGTGTTCAAGCCATAGCCCAAACCAGTATTGTGAGAACTCCAGTCAACACCTCTGTTAAGAGAATACCAGATACCCGCATCCTTCGTTCCGGCAATGATCACCGTATCACTGTTATTAGAGCGGATTTTATAGAGTTCCAGTGTCTTAATATTATCACCTTCAAAGTTTTTGGTTTCAGTCCACACACGTCCGCCATTCACACTCTTGAAAACACCCGTAGAGGTTGCTGCAAACAGTTCGGCAGTCAGACCATGTGTTTCAGGCACTTTTACGATATCTTGAACCGATTTCCCACATCCCAGACCACCAGATTCAGCATTGAATGCGAATGTATCATTATGGCCAAATGCTTTTGATCCCGATATAATGATAAATTCGACTTCTTCATTGTCGGTACGATAGTAAATATTGTTTGATGCCGGAACACCCTGTTCACCCGATACTGAACCTTTTACTTCCCATTCCCCAGCCAGATAGAATACACAATTCTCGCCAATACTCGATGTTACCTGGGCACTTTCATATACTGTAAAAGACAATGGTGCGGTCTGATCAAAGACTGCCACCCGATTTTCATCAAGACTGGCGGTATAGTTTTCTGTTCCTGACGCATTTGTCAATCCCCAGTGATCATTGTCAATTTTTCTTGCTGTCCAGCTTTCAGGCGAAATTTTATCTTGAATTTCAACTGTTTCTGAAAATGACGCATTACTGTTATTATCTTTACTTCTGTATGATACCACATATTGCAATGTCCATGTCTGCCCTTTGGTGCTGCATGAAAGATTTGGACGACGCAGATAACCATTTCCTCTGTTGTTGGGATTGGAATAGGCATCAGATTCAGACAGTAATACAGTATCCCCTGATGCCGTTGTATCGCCCAATTCCAGGAAGGTATCGCCACCATCTTTTGAATAGAGAATCCCCTGACCATCTGTGCCAATCCAGATAAATTTTGAATAGCCGCTGTAGTCATCGCACAGAATGGTTTTCACTGCACTGTTCATTCCCCATAACAAGCCATTCCATTCTTCGGTATTATTGCTGTTCCAGTTCAATCCGCCATCCAGACTTCGGTAGACATTTCCTCTGCCCAGATAACCGGTCGCTGCGTAAACATTATTTGGATTGCCTGGATCAACTGCAATATCATTGATATAAGGATCAATTAGATTCTGTCCGGCATATTCTGATGATCGACTGATATTCACCCATTCCCCGCCTGAATCAATTGATTTATAAACGCCGCCGCCATTTGTCCCCGCATAAATAATGCTGTTATCGCCAGGCGAGACGGCAATGCATGTAATATGTGTTGTTCGTCCACCATTATTGGCTTCAGCAGTCAAATAGACAAATCCCTGAAGGGGTTCAGGATTGGTTCCTGTTGAAATCAATGTATTGGACGCAATACCATTAAGTGTAACCGCAATATTCGGTTGAAACAATCCACCGGTATTATAAGTTTTAAATGAAATCACTGTGTTGTCTGGGATCATGTTACCATAGACATCACCGGCATTGATCGTGATCTGGTTTTCCAGAAATGAATTATACAGACCAGAGATATTGCTATATCTCGCAGAAATCCCAAATTCTTCTCCCACTGGCGGGCCCGCATTAATCGCCACCTGACTGGTATTGGTACTGATACTGGTATCATTGTAATACACCGCCTTAATACTGACTGGCCCAGACTTAAAGCCACTTCGCAAAATTGTGCTGACTTTGCCATCTTTTGTGTAGGCAAATGAGGGCTGAATATCTTCTCCGCCATCAGGCCCGCTGTTAATTGAAAAAAGGATCTTATAACCATCAGAAACCATCTGACCACTGGAATCTTTTACATCAAATACAATCTGTGAGGTAGAAACACCGCCAGTGCCTTTAATATTAATTGATGCCGGATCGGGTGAATTCTCTCCAATAATAATAAATGATGGCGGCGGTTGAATATCCAGACTTTCATAACCAGACACTTCATTGCTGTCGAAGGTGCCATTGATATTTTGATCCCATATTGCAGTAATGCGCACGGAATCCCCAATATTGGCACCAATAAAGTTGGCTTTGGCTTCTCCATTAGTGACTTGCGCAGTAAACTGTGATGTCCCGCCATTGGTCAGCATTTCATTGGTTACATCAGTATATTCAATAAAACCGCCCATGGCAGTATTATCTATCTGAAATAATACAATGGCATTTTCATCCACATTTCCGGTGACATCCCTGGGCACTGCTGTCACACAGGCATAGGCTTTTCCTGTTCCCAGAATGGAATTGGGTACAATGGAAACTGTCATACTGCCGCGCGTATAGCGAATGATTATTTCTGATGTTCGCCCGCCGGCCTCAGCTCTTATTGTGACCGGATCAGATGTTGTTCCTGAAGTTAAAATTGCGCGCGCAACACCTCCGGCTGTCAAGCCATTTTCTTCAATACTTCCCTTTTCAGCCGTCCATCCCACAATACTGAAATTTACAGTGGTGCCATCCGGAACATTTCCTCCGCCAGAAAGACTGACTGTCGCAAAAACAGTGGCTTTGCTCTGACCATCCATCGGCAGACTTTCCGGTTCAATGGACAACTCAATCCCTGAAATTGGCGGTCCTGTCAGATTAATGGTTTCATCAGCTTCCACACCATTTGAGACCACCGCATGAATATTGGCCACCTCATCGTTTGGCAATGATGATGGCGCTGTAAAAATAAAGGTGACAAAGCCATTTTGCGTATAATCCACACGTCTGTTCAAGACGCCATGATTTACAGAGATATTGACCGCCTCATTATCTGCCACAGGATTACCCGTTGCATCCAATACAGTAATCAAAATTTCGCTCTGACTTTCGCCATCTGCCGGCAAACTGACAGGCTTGGGATTAATCAGAATCTGACTGGCCGAACCCGCCACAAATTCAACAACTGTATTGACTTTTACAATACTTGACTCTGCCGAAATAATTGCCTGACCCAATTTATCAGAACTGAATAATTTCACTCTTGCATAGCCAGCATTTGTAACAGCAGTAAACATTCGAACACCTGCAATTGCTGGTGTGCTGTTTGATGTCAACGCATCGGCATCAGTCAGGCTTCCTGCTGTTGTTTTGAATATTACCGGCATCCCATCCTTGACCAGATTGCCACTGTTGTCCTGAAGATTGGCTTCAATGAATGTCCATCGGTCATTACAATCAATGCTGTTATTATCACAGGAGATCCCCCCGGCAGCAATTTGTTTGCCAGCATCTGGACTCAAATGAATGGATGCAATGTCATTGCTGGATGCCAGATAGGGAGAGTCAGGCAAATCGCAGGTGTCAGATTCCTCATATGGCAGTCGGAAACTCATGACAGCCATTGCCTCGGTCCCCTGAACCACTGTTGATGCCGACAGGCGTGCTGTAATCCACATGGCAGATTTCAGGTATACCAGATTGAATGTCGCAACCCCATTGCCATCAGTATATACAATTGATGGAATATTTCCTGCTGATGAGCTGGCAGGTGTCAGTTTGCCATTGTTATCCAGATCTTCTCCTGCATCCAGGATCAGGTTTTGATTCACATCTTCATTGGGAAATGTTCCGGTAAATACAACATCGCAGCCAGAACTATCTTGAAAATACCCTGTCGAATATTTCTCTGGCCAAATATTCAAGGAAACTGCAATGCCAGAAATATTACTGCCATTGGCATCGGAAACCAATACAGATACAGGCAATGAATAAGTCGTTTCATTAAGTGATGTCGCTTTCTTGCCCATACCAATACTGATTGATCCGGGTGTCCCCCCTATAATGAGATTCGCATGATTGGTAATCGTTGAATTATCCACCAGTGTTGCAGTAATGGAAATACCTCTTGAATCCGATCCAATGCTTCCTGAAGTAAATATACTTCGGGCAACACCTGAACTGTCTGTATAAACGACAACTGGTGACAAAAATTCTCCGCCCCCAACTGGATTGACAATAGAGAACACAACCGGCGCATTGCCCACAACCTGACTTCCTGAACTGGCAGCAGTCAGTACAGTCGCTTTTAATTCCACTGAATGCACCACTCCATTTTTGCTCATGGGAACAAAGTTGGCTTCTGACTGAAGTAACAACTGTCCTGCTTTATCCGGTGAATGAGAAATGGCTACATTCATGGAATCTGAAATCTGTTTATTGTCTTCTCGGTAGACCTGAATTGATGCCAGCCCTGAAACAGGTGAACGCAATTGCGTGAAGGCGGTGCCGCCTGCCTGAGCAACCTGGATTCGAGCGATTGATGCGCCATTTCCAAATTGCCCCACACTGGTTGAAAAGACAATGGTCACCGGATCAGCGGTTGATGTTCCGGCATTGACTGTGATTCCCATCCAATTGTCTACACTTAATGCAACAATGCCGGTATCATCGGCAACTGGATTGGTTTTAATGATGCCAAAGGCATTTGCCGGTCGGTTGATAATGAATTCCTGCTGGCTGCTGTCCCCCAAGCCCTGAACAATTAGATTGGAAAGGCCGGTTTTATCAACAATTCCATGTATTTTGAGGTTTACTTTACCCTCAATATTGGTCATGGCAGTATATGGCCCGGACTGTCCACCTGTAGCAGAATACACACCACTATTACCACTGGTAATGGTATACGCCGTCTCACCAAGTTCATTCAAGACCGAAACCCGAATGGCAGCGCTGGGATTTCCCTCACTGGTGGTCCCTGTCATAAATGAAATGGGTGTATTGTAGACTCTCTGATTTGCAGCATCCTTTGCAATGACTGTACAGCTTGCCACAAGGCTGCCATCATCAGTGAGGCTTGTTTTATCACAATTCATTTCCACTGCCGAACCAACAATCTGAATGGGTATGGTTCGCACCAGCCCTTCAACACTGGCAGTGATTGTGACAATCCGATTTTGCTTATCCAATGCGCCGGAAGAAAATTTCACTATCGCCCGTCCATCAATTCCGGTTTCTGTTGACCCGAGAGACAACAGACCGCCATTAGCGGAGAAGTTAACTTTGATTCCTGACAGTACCGCATAGTTTTTGTCCAATACAATGGCGGTAATGATCGCCTCATCAGTATTGCTGGATTGTACATTCTGTTTGCTGGTAGAAATAGACATATCATGGGGTGACATGACATTGGGATCAGACAGATTGATTGTTTTGCTTACCTTTATACGGGTTGATATTGCAGTAGCAGTAATGGTGACTGTTTCTGCTGATGATGACAGATAGTATGTCATTTCAGCTTCACCGGAAACAGTGGATCGCGTGTAATGCATTGTTTCGCCGCCATGAATATCAATGGTAAATACGATCGTTTCGCCATCAACAACATGATTGCCATTGCGATCCATGACTTCAGCCTTGATTATCGTTTCGCTGATGGTTGCAGTTGTCAAATCATCTGCATTGGAAGTAACTGATAAATTGATTTGACCAACAGGTCCGGGAACAATTGAAATTTTTTCTTCAGCAGTTTTGCCGCCCACAGTGACTGTAACTGTGGCTTGGCCCAATATATTGGTGGGGGTTGTCAATATCACAGCGGCCTGTCCATTGGCAGTTGCTCTGGAAATGATTTGCTGTGTGCCTGATTGTGAATTATCAATATCTCCAATTGTGGTGGTGAAAGTAACCATGGTGCCATTAATAAAATTGCCATTCTGATCTTTGACAGTGGCTTCTAATGCACAGGTATACCCACCGGCTGTCAAAATGGTTTTTGATGCATGCAAGATTACAGAATCAATTTCAATATCGCCATTGATTAGTGTCACTGGAATGGATTGCGTAATGCCATTGGATTCTGCTTTTGCAACAATGGTTGCTATTCCGGTAACTGTCCCTGCAATATAGCTGACCGAGGCTTTCCCCCCTTGCGTGGATGCTGTTGCCTGGGTATAGCCGGTTTTAGCAAATTTGCCGGTGCCAGAGAGAGTAAAGGTAATGGTTTCACCATCAACAATGGTATTGCCATAAGCATCGGAAACAAACGCATTGATTGATGATGTACTGATTCCATCAGCAAACAGATTGTTTGGAGAGGCGCTCAATACAATATTTTTTGGTAAACCTGGAATAATATGAATATGAATGATCTGAGAAACCCCGCCAATGGTCGCAATTATTTCAGCCTGGCCTAACAGATTGGTCGGGCTGAACAATCTGATACGCGCCTGTCCATTCATTGTTTCAGCAATAATTGATTTTTGAACCCCTGCAACAGTTTGTGAATAGGGATCCAGATCACCCAGTGTTGTGGTAAATGTCACGCGTGCGCCATCTTCAACAATGTTGCCCGAATCATTTCGGACAGTGGCAATAATTTCACAGAACGAACCATCCGCAACAATGGCATCTTTTGAGGATTCAAGCAGAATTGAATCCACCTTAATGCCCGAATCAATCAATACAATTTCAACCGATTGACGTACCAGACTATATGCATCAGACCATGCCTCAATGGTGGCTTCGCCTTCTGTATAGCCAGCAGTATACACCACAGTGGTTTCACCATTGATTGTGGATCCGGTATCTGCCGACAGTCGGCCATTTTTATCCTGTAAAGCAAAGTTGATGGTTTCACCATTGATCACTGGATTGCCATGAATATCAGTAACAATGGCTTTAATGCTGCTGGTGCTTTTACCATCAGCATTTAAATTATTGGGCGTTGCAACCAGTTGAATCCAGTTGGCTGGCCCTGGAACAATACTGATATCTATTTCCTGAATCAATTCTCCGGCACTGACTGTAATTTTGGCGATGCCAATCATGTTTGTGGGACTGGTCAATACGACTGATGCATGTCCATTGACAGTGGTAACGCGCACTTCATTTTGGACACCTGTCAATGGAGTATCCTGGCTGTCCAGATCTCCCATTGAGGTGGCAAATTTAATGTATGTGCCATCAGGTACATACTGACCGGAAGTATCAGTCAGAATGGCTGTCAGGACACAATTGGAATTGTCAGCCACAAGATAGGCTTTGCTGCTTTCAAGAGAAAGTGCGGCTTCACCAATTTTGGTTAGCGACAGATTGACATTGCCGGTCACGCCACTGGATGCACTTGTTGCAGAAATAGTGATTGTGCCTGGTGTTGCGGCCGCAGTATAGAGAATTTCTGCAATACCATCGATTGTTGCAGCCGAACCGATTGTGCCGGTTGTGCCCAGTAAACCGCCACCATGTGTAATTTCAAACAAAATGGTTTCGCCATTGACAACCGGATTGCCATTGACATCAGTAACCATTGCTTTGATTTGACTCTGAGATTTATCATCAGCAGTCATGTATTCGGGAGTTGCGGTCATGGCAATATTTGAAACCGGCCCTGGAACAATGGCAATTTTGGCTGTTGATGATTTTCCGCCGGCTGTGGCAACAATTTCGGCCTCACCAATCATATTGCGCGGACTGGTAATAACCACCTGTGCAATACCATTTTGCGTGGCAGCCATCAATTTGCCTTGAATGCCCTGTATCGCATTGTTGATATGATCCAAATCGCCCATATCGGTTTCAATGGTCACCAGCGTGCCATTTTCGACCAGCTCGTTGTTTTCCTTCTTCACAGTAACAGAAAGTATGGCACTATATGAAGCTGGATCAGAAGGTGTACTGCCGTATGCATTTAGAATGTAACTACTGCTCTCAATGTTCACTGAGCCCACTTCTGCACGAATCAAGGGGATGACAATTTCATTTGAATCAATGGAATATTTGATAGATTGCGCCAGAATGGTAACACTACCAGAAACCGATGCGGCCTGATAAGTCAATTCGACCTTGCCATCTTTGGTGGATGCTCTGTTATCACTTAAATGACCATTACCTGTCTGTGTAAATGTAATTTCCTGGCCATCCATGACCGGATTGCCAAATTGATCTGTTACCATTGCAACGATTTGTGATGTACTTTCGCCATCAGCAGTCAGGTTGTTGGGCGTGGCTGTGAGATTGATTGTTTTCATATCACCAGGAATCACTTCAACGCTTGTGTTGGTAGTAATACCTGATGCTTCTGCAATAATCGAAATTGATCCCACGACATTTGTGGGGCTTTCCAGTTGAATCTGTGCCTGACCATTATTTGTCACCATTACTTTTTTGGATTGAACGCCTGGGATATCCGGATCAATATCTCCGGCTGAGGTATTAAAAGTGACAGGAATATTCCCGCGTATGGGTTTATCTTCATCATCAAACACAGTGACAACAACCGCACAATCACTGCCAGCTACAATATATTCCTTCTCAGGCGCAAGACTCAATTCCTTGACTGATCCGGTGAGATTTACATAAGGCGCATTGGGCATTTCACAGGATTCCGCAGTCATGTAAGGCAGCGTGAATGTTACTGATGATCGGGTTTCTGTGCCATGAACATAGGTCGTGGCACGAATGCGGTTGGTAATCCAGACAGCACTGGATTTTAAATAGACCAGATTGAAATTGGCCACACCATTTTCATCAGTGGTGACCGATGAGGGCAAGTTACCGGCTGAGGCATTGGGTGGCGTTAATTCGCCATCACCATTGATATCTTCACCTGGATCCAGGTAGATATTTTCATTGATGTCTTCATTTTCATAGGTGCCAAGTATATTTGGACTGCACAAAACATATGAGGATGTTCCCTGGAATGGATCAGCGCCCCAATATCCGGTAGAATATTTTGTGGGCCATACACTCAATGACACCTGCGCATTGGCCATGCGATTTCCATTGGCATCAGAAACAAGAACTGACATGGGAAGTGCATAAGTTGATGGATTCAAGGCCACCAGATCCAGACTGCTTCCCCGACCAATGGCCACAGAACCGGCAACGCCCCCAATGACTATTTTGATATTTTCTTCAATATCCGGCTTGTTAATTAATATGGCTTTGATGACAACACCATCTGCGCTCGATCCCAATGAACCTGATGTAAATCGCGAACTGGCAATTCCAGAAGAGTTGGTCACAACAATAACTGGTGAAATAAATTCGCCACCACCAGTGGGATTTTCAATAGAAAACAGCACCGGCACATTCTCAACCACCTGCCTTCCAGAAGTATAATCTGTTAAGACTGTGGCTTTCAGGTTGATTGTGTTTTCAATATTGCCAAGACTGACCGGCAATGAACTGGCGCTGGATTGAAGTAATATTTTGTCTGCTTTATTTTTGGGTTGTGAAAAGGCAATCTTAATGGAGTCTGATGTTTGATAATTATCATTATCATATACCTGAATAGTCGCAAGGCCGGCAACATTGGATTCCAGTGTTGCAGTTGCTTTGCCATTGATCACCGGCACATTGATCACATTATTCTGACTGAGGTCAAAAAATCCACTGGTGGTTGAGAATACAACAGTGCTCACGCCACTTGTCCCCGCCTGAACAGTCAACATGAGCGGTTCATTGACAAAGGCACTGTAGATATCTGTTTCAGGATATATGATACCAAACTCATCGCCATCCTCTGAAACTTTGTAATCTGTACTGGCTGTAGCGCCAAGCGATCTGGCTTTTACAACGACATTGCCTGAAGAACGTCCCACAACACGAAATTCTGCTTCACCCAATACATCGCTTTTGATCATGGCTGTTTTGACTGTTGAATTTTCAAATATAGATGTATATGCATTTCCTTCAACAATTTGGAGATCCACTTTTCTTGTATCGGTATTTTCAACAATGATTTCTATATCAGCACCAAACACTGGTTTTTCACCTGAATCCAGTACTTTGATTTTTAACAGATCAGTGATGGGTGAATATCCAGGCGCGCCGGAATCCACTGTAATATTGGATTTTTCAGAAATCATTTCAATTGTGGACCCAGTGACCAGAATGGGAATTTGAACGGGTGTCAAACCTTCAGCCTGGGCTGTAATGGTCGCTGTTCGATTGGAACGATCGACATTTCCGGATGAGAACATTACTTCAACTTTGCCATTTTCATCAGTGGGCGCATAACCGGCAGAGACCTGACCACTTGTGGTATGGAATGAGACATTAACACCTGACAACACAGAATTGTTTGCATCCAGCACAATGGCAGTAATGACTGCCTGATCTGAATTATCTGAATTGACCGAAATTTTTGAAGTAGATAAAGACATCCGCGCGGGTGGCACAGAAACTACGTCAATATAAATGGTATCGGAGAAATCGCCCGCCCTTACAGTCACTTCAATGGGGGACAGATTATCCACCGGACTTACGAGTGTGGCACTGGCAATACCGCCAACTGTTTCTGTTGAATATGTTGGCTGATTACCTGGAAGCTCCTTATTGATATCTCCACCAGAGGCAACAAAATAGACAGTCGTATTGTCAGCAATAATTTTACCTTCATCATCCTTTATCAATGCGGAAATAATGCCGCTTTGACCGGCAATCAAATAGGTTTGACTGGCACTCACTTTAATGGAATCCACTGCACCGGTATAATTGACAAAGGGAGAATTGGGTAAGTTACAGACATCATCAACGTGATTTGGCAATACAAAACTGATAGAACTGACAGTTTCTGTCCCATGCACATAGGTTGATGCCTGAATTCGGTTGGTAATCCATGCGGCACTGGCTTTAAGATAAATGAGATCAAAATTGGCCACACCATTTTCATCAGTAATAACTGTTGATGGCAGATTTCCTGCCGCGGAATTTGGCGGTGTCAATTCGCCATCATTGTTTGCATCTTCGCCCGGGTCCATGAACAGATTTTCATTGATATCTTCATTGGGGAAATCACTCGTTCTGACAGGCAGACAGGGGGGACTGAGCGTATAAGGTTTGCCGGAATAGTCATAAACAACGTTTGCTTTCCAGTAGCCGGTATGATATTTGGCCGGCCATGTATTCAATGAAACCACTGCACCGGCAATCCGATTGCCATTGGCATCCGCAACCAGAACAGACATGGGCAATGCATAGGCAGATGTCCCCACTGTTTCGATATCACCGCTTGTACCGCGCCCAATCGCTACAGAACCGGCAACACCGCCGATAACAATCTCTATATGTTCATTTATTTCTGGCCGGCTTAATAATCCTGCCTCTACAGTGACACCATTGGCAGTCGATCCCAGAGAACCGGACGTAAACCGCGTTGTTGCCACACCACTGTTATCTGTGTATACAATCACCGGTGAAATAAATTCCCCGCCGCCAGTTGGATTGACAAGGGAAAACAGAACAGGGGCATTACCCACCACCTGATTATTGGTGGTATAATCTGTTGTAACAGTTGCACGAAGCGTAATACTGTTTTGCGTGCCGCCATTACTGACAGGCACAGAGGATGAACTGGATTGAAGCAATATTTTTTGTGCCTTTTCAATGGGTTGATAGACAGCCAGTTTGATTGAATCTGATGTTTTATAATTGCCTTCATTGAAAACCTGTACTGTTGCCATGCCCGCTTTTTCGGATACAAAAACAGCATTCGCCAGACCATAAGGCGTTGTCGCTTTTTCAATGACTGATGCATTGTTTTCAAAAAGACCGCTCGTGGTAGAGTAAACCACTGTGTAATTTCCCGGAGGACCACCACGAACAGTAATGGGTAAGGGTTCGCCAACAACCAGACTGAATGGTTCCATTTGCGGCGAAATAATACCAAAAGCATATCCCGGGGCACTCACATGGAACGATTTATTGGCTGTTGCCCCTAACGCACTGGCAATCACATTCACCTCACCTGATGATTTGCCTTTAATTAAAACAGATGCTTTTCCAGTTACATCAGACCAGAGCTTGAAGCCATTGACTGTTGGAATGCCAATCCCTGAGGGATCTTCAATTTCAATATCGCCTGTTCCTGACCAGCTCAATTCAATGGGGGTTTTAAATACGCCCTGTCCGCCGGCATCAGAAACATTGATCATCAACAGTGCGCTGATTTGCGTATAATCAGTTGCTTGTGATGGTAATGTAATGCTTGAATTATCAGCATCCAGTGCAATTGATGAACCAGTAATGACAATGGGAATCTGAACAGGTGTCAGGCCACCGGTTTCAGCGGTTATCGTTACAGTCCGGTTGGTTTTGTCGTGGGCACCAGAACTGAATTGTGTGGATGCCTGGCCATTTTCATCTGTTTTGACAGAACTGACAGATAACTGGCCATCACTGGCTCTAAATATGACATTGATATCTTTTAATACCGCATTGTATTTATCAAGAACAACTGCACTAATTGTTGCCTGCTCTTTGTTATCGGATTTTACAGCAATCTGTGACGTGGCCAGTGATATTTTTGCAGGAATCGGATCACCAGGTAACTTTTCAAAAACCACATTGATCTGCTGGGTATAACCACTGTATTCCGACACAACAGTCGCAGTACCATATTGTTTTGAACTGACAAGAATTGCTGTCGCTTTACCAAATTCATTGGTAAATGCACTGGCCTGAACTGTTCCCAGTGATGCTGAAAATTTGACTTCGCCATTGATCACCGGATTATTGTTGCCATCTTTCAAGACTGCTGAAATCAATGACTGGGTTTCACCATCAGCCGGAATATTGGGCGGCGTGGCATTCATTTCTATTGATGCAGGAATTAATTGAATGGTAACTGTTTGAGAAACTTCATTGTTTGATGATGATGCAGTCAATACCACCTGAGTGGTATTTAAAGCGTTCGATGCTGCGGTATAAATGATGCTGGCACGTCCAGATGATGTTGATGCCGAGGTTGTGGAGATTGTCCCTTTGCCCTGTGTAATTTCAAATCGAATCATTTCGCCATCAACCACCGGATAGCCTTCTTCATCAGTGACAATGGCTTGAATCGTACTCTTGCTGCGACCATCACGAATTAATGTATTGGGGGCAGCAGTCAATATAATTTTTTCGACCTGTCCGGTCAGATTGCCATCATCAGGCGGATCATAGGGGGATGATGGCAAATGACAAACATCATCGACAGCCACAGGCAGATTAAATTTTACTGATGATATCGTTTCTGTTCCATGAACAGTGGTACTGGCAAAAATTTCGGTTTGAATCCATGTCCCATTCATTTTGAGATAAACCAGTTCGAAATTGGCCACACCAGAAGCATCGGTGGTTACTGACGATGGCAGATTGCCTGCTGATGAATTTGGCGGGGTCAATTGATTGTCATGGTTCATGTCTTCGCCTTCATCCAATAATAGATTTTTGTTCACATCTTCATTATTGAATGCGCCAGTAATATAGGCACGACAGGGTGGATCCAATGTTTGCAATTTTCCTTCATCATCAAACACGACATTTTCGCCCCATTGGCCAGTTCTGTATTGCGTTGGCCATGATCCCAGGGAAACCTCAGCACCGGGCACACTGTTTCCATTGGCATCAGAAACCAGAATGGACATAGGAAGAGCATATTGTGTGGAATCTTTGTCGTTTACCTCTGTGCCAATACCAATTGATATGGAACCAACCGAACCGCCAATGACTATTTTGACAGATTGAGAAATATCTGGTTTTCCTACAATCGCAGCCTTGATGCTGACACCATCACTTCCAGAACTGAGAGAACCTGATGAAAATAACGTTTCTGCAATACCAGTGTCATCAGTAAATGAAATGACCGGTGAAATAGATTCTCCGCCGCCTGTTGGATTGAGTATGGTGAATACAACCGGTGCATTCCCAACAACCTGATTGTTCGTTGTAAGGACTTTGGCCTTTAATGTCACATTGTGCATAATACCACCAGAGCTTGGCGGTAAAACCATCGCATTGGAATTAAGAATTAATTTACCCGCTTTTTCAGTGGGCTGTGTAACCGCAACCTTGAGCGAATCTGAAATAAGCTGGCGGTATTTGTCAAAGACTTGAATTGTGGTCAGGCCAGCCATTGGGGCTTGATATGTTGTTTCTACAATATCACTTCCCTGAGGAACTGCCTTTTCAAAAACATTTTCGTTATTTTCAAAAGCGCCAATAGATGCTGAAAATACAACTGTTGTCACACCGGCGGGATATGCCATGACCTGAATGGTCAAAGGATCGCCCACACTGAGTTGATAAGGCGATATCTCTGGAGATACGATAGAAAAGGCATTGCCTGGCGCACTCACCTTATAGATTTGTTCGGCAGTGGCATTCAATGCAGATACCCTGAGACTGACTTCATCCATTTCTTTCAGTCCCTCAATTTTACAGGTATACTGTCCATTGACATCTGTTTTGCGTGTGTCTGATGCATGCAATATGTCACCATCATCATCATTGTCAGTAATTTTAAGATAATCTTCATTCCATTTAAATGTGAGGGGTGTGTTGAATACTGGAATCCCCCCCGCATTTTTCACACTGATATTCAAGATGCTGGAAATGGATGAATTGCCTGATGGCACTGTAATGTTCGTGTTATCTGTTTCAAGGGTGACAGTTGATCCGCTGATTCTCACTGGAATTTGAACCGGCGTCAGATTGCTGATACTGGCAGTGATTACGACAGTATGATTGTTTTGATCCACTGTACCGGATGAAAAATATGCGCTGGCCTTTCCATTATCATCTGTGACATCATTAATAATCTTTAATTGTCCACCACTGGCATCAAAACTAACCCTGATGCCGGGCAAAACAAAATTGTTTTCATCTAAAACAATCACCTTGATTTCTGCCTGTTCAGAGTTATCTGATTTTACAGATGTTTTTGATGTCGATATGGACATTTTGGCTGGCAGCACCTGAGAAATATTGACAAAAACAATATTGGATTTTGTGCCATTTTCCGAGGCCGCAATAAGCGAAACCATTCCTGCAGTGGCATCGGCAGATAATGTAACAGTAGCAATACCATCAATGGTTGAACCGCCGGGCGCGGATAAATGACCTGCCCCTGTTTTGGTGAAGCGAATACTTTCACCATCAGCGACCAGATTGCCATGAATATCAGTTGCGGTTACAGTAATAATACTTTCTTTTTGCGAACTGGCATCAATAATATCGGGTGCCGCGGTCAGGTGAATATGATGAATCGGGCCAGGAATGATGTTGAGTGATGTTTCCGCATTGCCTGAAAAATTTTCGACAATAACAGAAATATTTGTTTCGCCAAGGATGTTGGTTGGTGCTTTGAGCGTGGTTGAAACAATGCCATTAATCGCTTTTGTCATGATCGCATTTTGAACACCTGATTTGTTCATGTCAATATCACCGATACTACTCTTGAAAATGACCATGGTATCACTGGCAATGAACTGACCGCCGGCATCTTTTAATATTGCGGTTATCTGGCAGGTTTCACCGGCCATTAGAACAATATCACTGCTATATATATCAACACTACTGACCGGCGCTTGTTTTTGAATAATTTCTGAAGTGGCACAAATGTCTGGCGGACTAACAGAGCATATTTTAAAAGAAACAACCCCGAAAACAGATGAGGCGGTATAAATCAAGCTCACCATTCCATCCTGTGTAGAAACCATTCCATTACTTGGATAAATCCTGGCATCAGCAACAGAAGGTGTAAACTGAATCCCTTGGCCATCAGCCACTGGATTGCCACGTTTATCCAAAACCATCGCTGTTATTTCGGATGTGCTTTGATTATCAGCATCAATTATTGATGGTGTCGCCTTAACCTGAACAATGCTGCTAACCGGCCCGGGTACGACAGTTATTACTGTTTCAGTAGTGACAGTACCCGCTTTAATCAGCACCTTGCCTTCACCTGTCAGGCGATTGACTGCTGAAAAACGTACTGATGCGATACCATTGATATCAGTTGCTTTAAAAATCGTCGTTTCAACAATGTCCGAACTGTTACCGATATTTCCACCAGTGGATTGAAATGTGATTGGAATCGCTGCCATGGGCTGGGCTTTTGAATCTTTGACAGTGGCTGTAATCATGATTGATTCTGTGGATTGAATGGTTGTCCGCTCACTGAAGACACTGATGCTGCGAACATATGGTTTAAGCAGAATTTTTCCTGTTTCAACAATATTATTGCCTGTTGTTACTGTCAGGGTGGCATATGTTTCAGCAGGTATGTGGCCGGGGGCAGTGAATTCCAGACTGACGATAGAATCTGTAGTTTGCGCGGCATATTTATCTAACAGACCATAATCTAATTCCAACCGAATACTTTCACCATCTGCGACCGGATTGTCAGTATTATCCAATATATTGATTCGAATATTGGTTTTACTTTCGCCATCAGCACTTAATGAATTTTTTGCAGGAACGATAATGATACGTTTCGGCGGGCCTGGAACAAAAGAAATGGGACCGACGATACTGTTAACCCCATTATCAGCCATTGCTGTAACCCTGGCAGACGAAATTTTTCTGGAGGAAAATAATCTGGCCTGAATGACACCATTCGTATCTTTTACTTTAAGGCTCTGCTGGCATTCATTGTCAGGAACTGATGATGAAGTATAGTCAGCCAGACATCCAGCAGTTGTTGAAAAAGTAATTTCCTGCTCATCTTCAAGCTTTTTATCGTTATAATCAAACAGACTGGCTGATAAAACAACACTACTGATCCCATCAGCAATAATTGTCTCTGATGAGGATTTCAATGTAATTTTTTCCAGCGGGTTTTTTGCCGCTTTATTGTAAAAGGGTGATGCATCAAGAAAACAGGCATCTGATATCACATATGGAAGTACAAAATCAAGCCTTTCAGTGGTGGCAGAACCATGAACAATCGTGCTGGCTTCAAGCCGGTTGACAACCCAGACAGCATTACTTTTCAAATAAACCAGGTCAAAATTAGCCACGCCATTTTCATCAGTAGTAACGATCGGCGGAACATTACCTGCGGCAGATGCCGGTGGTGTCAACTGATTATCTCCATTAAAGTCTTCTCCAAGATCTAAAATTAAATTTTTGTTGCCATCCTCATTATCAAATGTATCGGTGATAATTGGCTTGCAATCTGGTTCATCCTGCCAATAGCCGGTTTGATATGATATTGGCCATAAGCTTAAAGAGATATTCGTATTTGCCATCCGATTTCCATTGGAATCACTCAGGATAATGGACATTGGCGTGGCATAGGTTGTTGGATTTAGTACTCTGGATTCAGTAGATGTACCGATACTCATGGATGAAACAGATCCGCCAATTTTGATGAATACAGACTTTCCCTCAACATTGCCTTCCATCACATTGGCAACAATTTTTATACCTTCGGCATCAGAACTTAAAGTACCGGAAGTAAAAATTGTTTGCGCTTTACCAGAACTGTCTGTTTTCACACTGACAGGATTAATATATTCTCCACCACCAGTGGGTTGAACAATGGAAAAAGTGACTGTGGCATTTCCAACGACCTGGCTGCCATTATCTTTACTTGTTAAAACAGTTGCAATGATTTCAGATGTCGATTTATTCGTATCAGTACTGAGCCCAATAACTGTTGGATTCGCTTGAAGAGTCAATTGTGCGGCTTTTTCCTTTGGCTGTGTAATGGGTATCTTAATTGAATCGCCCAGTGATGGATTGTTCGCATCATACACCTGAATTGTTGCAAGACCCGCTAAAGAGCCTTGAAATGTTGTATGGATTTCACCATTTGACCGACTGATTGCTTCAAGGATTTTTTGGCCATTTGCAAATGTACCCAGTGAAGTGGTTAAAATGAGGGTTGAACTTTCCTTTGCCTGGACAGTCAAAAAAATTGGATTGTTCACTGTTATATATTCCACTTCAGGTATGTGGAATCGAACAGTATCCTCTATATCAATTAATTCAATATTTTGATATGCATTATCGCCAAGGGCATTCATGGAAATTTTAAATTTGACATTCCCTTTTTGAGATCCACTCTCTCCTGATATCTTAACTTCAACTTTTCCAATGGAATCAGTATGCGCAATGACTTTTGTATCATACAGCGTCGTTTTAGAATATGATTTGCCATCAACAGTCAGAATAACATCACCTTTTTGATCGGAATCATTTGCTTTTGTAATTATAATTTCAACAGGTACGTTATATACAGGCACATTTGCAGCATCTTTTGCAATTGCTGTAAAAGTAGAAGTTGTTTCACCATCCTTTGTAATAACCGACTTATCACAAGACATGGTAATGCTTGATCCAACAATTTCCAAGGGCTTTTCATCGCTTATTGCCGGTGAAAGCCCCTCAATTTGTGCTCTGATAACAATATTCCGATTACTTTTATCCCCTGATCCAGACAATAAGGTTGTCGTGACTTTTCCCTGATCATTGGTGACATATCTATTTCCAAGTAATTGCCCGCCTGTCGCACTAAACAAAACTGTAATACCTGGAACAACTGTATTGCTTTCATCAGTGACAGTCGCAACAATTTCCACTGTGTCAACGTTATCTGATTTCAACTCAACTTTTGATACGGATAGGTTCAGATTCACGGGCAGAGTCGCTGTTTGAAAGACAGTCGTCGCCTGAGTGATCCCATTTTCTGAGCGTGCAATAATGTCAATCGTTTTTTCACCGATGGTTGACTGGTATGTATACTGTGCTTTTCCGTCTATCGTAGACAGGGTTACATCCACCTCGCCATCAGCAGAGAAGAAATAAATGGATTCTCCATCCATAACAATGTTCTCAAATCGATCGGTCACCCAGGCTTCAATAATGCTTTGACTCTTGCCATCACCTTTTATCGTATCTTGATTGACAGTAAGATCTATAACAGCAACCGGACCGGGAACAAACCGAATATCAACAGAATCGGATTTATCATTTACATTTGCTGTGACTGTTGCATTTCCTTTAATACTGGGGGGACTCTTAAGAATAACTGACGCCTCCCCATTTTTAGCAGTTGCGAAAATATCATGTTGAATGCCTGTTTCAGTGCTAATATCACCACTGGTCGTAAAAAAATGGATTTTTTGTGGATAATTTATTTTGAAATTTTTGTCATTATAAATGCTGGCTGTTATAGCACATTGTTCGTTGGGTTTTAGTGTAATAAATTCTGATTCCAGCTGCACTCTATCAATGGGCGCATTATTTAAAGTAATAACAAAGGTATTCTCTGAATATATTGTATAATTGTTTGATGCTGATGCTGAGGTTGCTGTAATTTTCACTGATCCGGATTTTATGCCGGCCTGGTAAAGAATACTTGCTTTCCCATTTTTTGTAGGACTTGAATTGGGAATCAATCTGCCGAAATCACTACTCATTTCTGTTAGAATATCAAATGAAATTGTTTCATTATCCATCGCTGGATTATTATTTTCATCATATACAAAGACAGTCAGTGTAATCATGCTTTGGCCATCAGCAGTGATGCTTTGTTGGGTTTCGGCAAATTTAATTTTGTTTACTGAACCCGGTTCAATGGTTATTTGAGCCTGCTGACTGATATTATCAACTGATACAGTGATAATGGCTACCCCCACAGAATTTTTGGAGCTTTTAAAAAGGGCATAGACTTTTCCATCAACAGCATGCGCTGTAATCGACTGTTGATTGCCATCAGTGTTCTGATCCAGATCACCAAAACTGCTGCTAATTGTAACTTCCTGACCATCTTTTATTGGATTTCCATTGGCATCGACAATAAATGCAGTGATATATGCAGCATCCGAATATGAAGACTCTGGAATGGTGTGTATAACTGAATGGGATAAGTCAATTGATATTTTGTCGGGTTCGGCTGATGGTGATTCAACAAATCTGACAGTAATCTGTTTTTTAAAACTGATATATTTCGATGTAACAGTCACATTGGTATTTGGCTCAGTGCTGCTGATCAATCCCACAGTGGCCTCACCATCATCGTTTGTAATTGCAGAGGCATCAATCCTGCCATCAGTACTCTCAAAAGTAACTTCAACATTTTTAACCGGCGTTCGGTTGTGACTGACTAACAAAGCAGTTATGGCAGATTCTTGTTTACCATCCGCATAAATACTGGTTGGCGTGGCAAATAACTCCATTTCATAAACAAATGCATTGACAGGTTCACTGGACCCGCCATTGGTATTTAAAGTGATTCCTGAAATAGTATTTGTATCTGGATCATATACATATGCGATGATATTATCTTTTTGGTATACCCTGGCGCTGAAATAACCGCTTTCATCGCTTTTAACCACTTTGTCACCGATAAACACAAAGGAATTGGGATTATCGGTTCGTCCCTGAACCAGCTTGAATTGATTGTTGTCAGCGTTATTGTGGAAAATACCATATATGCCGCCCTCAATAACGTAACAGGTTTGAGCTCCTGTTGTTCCATCAAGATTTTTGACGTATTTCCATTTGTGCGTATTTGCTTCATAATGCAAAATATAGTTTGTTGTATCTGTTAAGGCATCAGGATTTGGAAGTGTCAATGTTGCTTTATTATTCAAATGTAATGTACCTGGCCGGATCGAAACCACAACACTTGGAGATTGGCCATCAAGAAACGTACTTGTATAATTTTCTGAACTGGGTAATGGAACCGGTAATATTTGTTCTGATTCAAAGTAATCCAGGGCGATTTGAGCCCCGGTGACAGTTGTATAGTTTACATAGACTGTTCCTGTTTGTGCAGGTATTTCCAGGCTTGCGTGCTGACCATCAATAACCTTTGAATTAAACGTGCCCGACATATTAAATGAATGTCCTTTTGATGAATTTGAATTGATCAGCAGACCATCTTGTTTGATCTCGGTATCATTATTTTCAATTTCTATACTTTGATAACTTTCAGCATAATCTTTATGTGAGATAACAACAGTATGCTCACCAACAGGAAGCCACATTTCATAATAACCATTTTTAGCGGTTTGAACATTTTGAGTCACTTCTGAAAATGCCGATACACTGGCTTCAAAAATCGGTTTCCCATCAGTTCCATATGCATATCCAGAAACTTTTCTGTATAGATTTAGAAAGTTTATTTTTATCGTATTTGAATCAAGCTTTGTATTGTTATCATTATAAGTACACGCATTTACTTCTGCTGTACTATCGTGGTTAATATCTTCTTCGAGATGAAGTACGATTGTTGCTTCACCTTGACTGTCTGTTAATATATATAAGCCATTATCGTCTTCTTGATTTGGCCCGGTGATTACGCCAATATTGGTTCTAAAATATAACTTTGCTTTCTCCACAGTAATATTGCTCGCATTTTTGGCTCTTGCTTTAATTTCAATACTGCCGCCTTCACCAATTTCGATGCCGCTTTTAGGATAAAATATATTGATAGAAGATACTGCGGGTTGCGGATCGATATCTGAAGACGTATCAACAACTGTCGATGTCTCTTGACTCTCTTCTCCGCCGCCGCCGGAGCCACAGGCAATGGGTAAGATGCAAAGAACAAGCATCATACAAAAATTCAAAACATGTTTTAATATTTGCTTTTTCACAATAGACTCCTTCTATATGATTATTCATTAATGAACATCCAGTTGATGGGCCATTAACATCTCGTTTTTAGACCATACAATTAATCCAGCCGCAGTTTCTCGGTCAGTTGTTAGAATAAGCAATCGTCCGGATGGATAGGACTTTGATGGATCAATGAACTCAGCTCTCCTGGACATTTCAAAATCTTTTTCCTGATGTTCAAAAATATCGAAAAGATTTCCGGGACGTACGCCATTTACATGTCCCTTATCAATATAAACAACATCACCTTCACCAATCATTCTTTTGGTTTCCGCAGATTCGATGATATGGGAATGAATGTAAGGCACATCCTTTGAAATTGGAATATATGGGCTCATTTTTTTGAAGGGTTTCAGAAGATCGCCTTTTCGAATGGGGAGGTATGATTTGACAATTATCCCCTGAACAAATCGGGGTTTCATGGCAGATATTTTGACCACGCCTTTAATTTGATAATGAAATCCCATGGAACGATCATCATAATAAATCTCATCAACTTTTTGAAATACAAAATACAATTGATTTTTTTCAAAAATTTGATCCTGGTGAGGTTTAATAAAGAGGATTTGATTCCATCCCATCATTACCTGATTATGCTCACTTGAATGAATGGTTCCGGAAACAGGTACACTATCTCTTCGAATAAAACCAACTGATTCGATTGATGGATAATAATAGGATCTGTCAGAATCACACCACGCTGTCGGGAGTGAAACATTTATCAATCCAAACATCAGCAATGTCTGAACGACTAAAGAGTAAAAACGTTTCATGTTTCAATCTTTCTAATTTGATATGAATAAATTGAAAAACACAGTGCTGATGGTCATCGCACTGATTGAACAATCGTATAACCTTTTAGTTTTATTGAGATAATATTATAGTTTGCCCAAAAATATAAAAACATTAGATCCAAACATTGCAAATATTGTGCCTCTATTAATTAGAAAACTTATTCATGATATGATTGGTTCTTTGGTATAATGATTAATTGCGTATGAATATGATCTGAATGGTACTTTTCTTGCAGTAATCTCTAATAAATACTAAATGTTCAAGTTTTTCTAAAAATACTTGATGCTTGCATAAGGAATGAAGAAAAACTAGGCCCAACATGAAAAACCTGGAACAAATATATTCTGCTAAAGCTGGAAAATTCTTAAGTCTTTCAAAAAAAATTGGCCTCCTTCATCTTCCAGTTAACCCTTTTTCGATTTTTTCAGCTACAATATATGCATCCTTTTCATCCGTATTCCCTAAAATAATGAGAAATTCTGGCCTTGATCATCGTTTCGGCCAAATGGGAACGTTGCGGTGAACCCAATGTAGGGGCGAACCTTATGTTCGCCCTCGAACTAAAAACGTTTGCGAACAATTGTTCGAGGGCGAACACAAGGTTCGCCCCTACATTGTGGCCGAAATGATGATCAAGGCCGAAATTCTTCACCACCTGTCCGAAAGATAAAATCACTTATGCCAAAAATAAAACAAATAATGCAATCCATCAAATAACAAAGCCCAATGGTAAATGTCTGACAAAAGTGATATGCGTAAGATAAATATAATTCTTGCAATTTTTATAAAACAGGTTACAATGCCTATTTAATACAAATTTGAAATAATTGAGACATTGAAAATGTCCCATGCTGAAATCAATTGGTGTGGTCCACTGTTTATACTATAAATCGAAAGAATACGATGATTCCATGTCATCATATTTGACTTAGGAAATCTTGAAAAAAAGTTCCCCATTTACTGGACTCCAGTAAAAATGGGGAACTTATTTTCAGTGCTTTCCTTAATTGACAAATGCTTCCAGGTATGAGGTCTGATATGACTTATAATGCATCAAATGCAAAAGCCCTATATCAAGCGGGCTCATTGATGTCAAAAATCAATGCGCATTTGTCCGGTAATCAAAAAAATTCAAATCTGGCAAAAGAGATGGTTGATCAAATCAAACTATCTTCAAATACTGTAGCTCAGGCAAATACAATAAGAACAATTGATGAAATGGTCGGTTCACAACTTGACCTTGTCGCATGAGTCCATATGCCAACACAAAGTGCAACCCAAATGGTCTGCCCATACAAAGGGCTGATATCGTATACTGAGCAGGATGCAGATATTTTTTGTGGCAGAGATCAATGGATACAGACCATTTATGATGATCTTCAACAACAGTCCTTTGTTGCCCTAACAGGTGCATCGGGATCTGGGAAAACATCTCTGATTTTTGGGGGCGTCATTCCTAAAATTCGTCAGGAAGCGACCTGGCAAATAGCAGCCTTACGTCCCAAAGAAAGCCCCTTTTATGAGCTTTCAAAAGCCTTGATCCCCTTTCTTGCCCACGATCTCAATCCCTTTGATCAGGCAAAAGAAACCAAGCAATTGGCTGATGGATTCCGCACAAAAAATGTATCCTTGTTTGATGTTACCAAAGAAATTATTGAAAAATGTGCTCCAAATACCCGTCTTTTAATCATTATTGATCAATTTGAAGAACTATACGCCCTTTGCCCCCTTTCAGAGGTAAGAGATCTGTTTTTGGAATTGATTCTGAACGCAGTTTCGCTTTCCAACGACAATGCCCCACGCATTTTTAATGTATTTGTATCATTGCGCGCAGATTTTCTGGGACAGATAATGTCTCATCGACGTATGTCAGCCTGCCTGTCTAGTGCAGACCATAAGCTTGGCCCCATGTCGCCTGATGAATTACGAGAGGCAATCGAATTACCTGCTCAAAAAATGAATACCGTATTAGAACCTGGCCTGTCAGATTATATCCTGAAAACATGTATTCCGACCAATATTCCCTTGCCGCTGATCTCTTTTTCTCTGAAATGTCTGTGGGAAAAACAGCATGCATCTGCTTTAACCATTCGCGGTTTTGAAGAAATGGGCGCTACCGAACTTTCGTTGGCCAATTATGCAGAGGCCATATACGAAGGCCTTCCCAAAAAGGACAAGGTTCGAACAAGAGAAATCTTTGTTCGCCTGGTATGCCCGGGTGAAGGCACTGAAGATGTGAGATGCATGACCAACCGGAATGAAATGATCAGTCGCAACTGGCCATTAATCAGTCTATTTGTTGAAAAAGGTCTGCTTATTGCTGAACGAAACCAGAATAATGAAATTCAGCATATCGAGGTTGTTCACGATATTTTGTTCAAGGAATGGGGAAGACTTCATGGATGGATTCAGGAAAATAGAGATTTTCGATTGTGGCGCAAACGATTACAATCAAAATTATGGTACTGGGAAAAAAATGGGCAGAAATCAGAAGATCTTCTTACTGGTGAATTGTTAGCAGATTCGTTACAATGGATTGATGATGATTCAGGACAAATTGAATTTTCTGAAAAAAGATATATTCAAAACAGTGCCACAAAAAACAAACCCGGCGCCGCAAAAAAAAGATTTTCTTTTATATTTCGGTGTATTCTGATATTTTTTATTCTCGCAGGCATCATGGTTGCCGGCCTGTATTTTTATGACATGAAAAATTCCATGCATCAACTGCGCGAAACAAATGAAAATCTTGCACACACACTTCAGAAAACGCAAAAAAAATTGTCCCATACCAGTCAGGACTTGACTGACTTAACGAAAAAATATAAAGAAGGTGAAAAAAACTGGCAGGACGCCTTAAAAAGAGCGGCATCTGCCACCAGAAAACTTGAATCCGCAAACCAGAAAATGCAACAGGCACAGGATATTAAATGGCGGGCAGAGCGGCAAATAAAATTTGCAGAAAAAAAACTGAAAGCATCTGAAGCCCTCCTAGCCAAATCAAAGTCCCAGCAAGCTGCACTGAAAGAACAGACAAAAGAATTTGAGCAGCATTATCAAGAACAGGTTGCAGCTATCCAGACTCAGACGATGAATCTTGAAGAACAATCCAGGCAGGCTGAAATTAAAATGGCCGCTGCGGAACAAATGGCCAGAGATGCACAGGCCCAGCTTCAACTGGTTTCAGAAAAAAAAGCACAGTTTGAAACGACAATTCAGGAAATGAAACAAAAACAGGCTGTTCTGACTGAAGCTGCATGCGCATTTGCGTTAACATACTTGACTCAGGATAAATGGCGTGCTTTAATAGAGCAATCACCATTAAAAACTATATGTGAAGAATAAGGTCGTGTAGAGACGTCACATGCGACGTTTCTACAGTACAAAAACCCTGACACAAACATTATTTCGCGCATTATTAACAACAGGAGAAAATAAATGAATCCAGACATAATACTCCCTGCCACATCAGCCATTCAGGTAGATTGGAGCATTTTTACTGTGTTGTTACTCGTAACCTTTCTTATCCATATATGGATGATGAATATTATGTTAGGAACCAGCATTATTGCATTGGTTCGTCACTTTGATCAAAAGCAGGAATCCAGTAATTTATCGCATACCATTGCATCCCATTTACCCTTTACCATTGCATTTACAATAAACTTTGGGGTTGCCCCCCTGCTATTTCTTCAGGTGCTGTATGGTCATTTGATATATACCAGCTCCATTTTGATGGCTGTTTACTGGCTGTCAGTGATTGGAGTGTTAATTCTGGCGTATTACAGTGCTTATATCTATGATTTTAAATATGAAATTCTGGCACAAAAACGAATTTTTTTCATTGGTGCAACAGTCGTTGGACTTTTATGGATTGCCTTTATCTTCACAAATAACATGACCCTGATGCTTGTGCCTGAAAAATGGCAAATTTATTTTGAGCATACTGGCGGGCGATGGCTTAACCTTTCAGAAAAAACACTTTTGCCGCGATATTTGCATTTTATTATCGCATCCATAGCTCTGGGCGGTCTTGCCATTGCCCTATATCGACAAATACAAAAAGATCAATCTGAACCAGCGGATTCAAACCAAGCCAGTCAATGGGATGAGGACATTCAAACGGGTTTGGGATGGTTTATTGGCGCCAGCCTGGTTCAAATGATCGTTGGTGTCTGGTATTTTTTATCTTTGCCTGAAAACATTCGTCAATTATTTATGGGGAATCATACCTTTGGCACCAACATTTTTCTTCTGGCCATTCCACTGATCATACTGATGCTGGTCTGTGGCGTGAAGAACAATGTATGGATGACGACCTTTCTCATTGTTCCGGTAACTGTTATTATGGTTCTGATGCGTCATCTTGTTCGCACCGCATGTTTATCCCCCCATTTTCGAGTTCAGGATTTGCCGGTAACAGGACAATATTCACCCTTTTTGTGCTTTATTCTTGCACTCATTGCAGGTATTGTTGTCATTGTCTATATGATTCGTCAAACACTTATTCCTGCGGCAAAAATTCAGGATCACTGAATTTTATCATCCCTATCCCGCCCTGAATATTTCGGGTACGAATGTTTTCGTTTCTGAGCATTAACTGGGCTTCATAAGAACGTGCGCCAGATCCGCACACCAGCATCAATTCTTCATCCTGCGGCACATCAGATAATTTTTGCTTCAAATCCATCTGATCAATGTTGATCCACCGGTCCCCATATTTTTCAACAAATGGTCCAGCTTGAACCGGGCTCCTGACATCCAATACACGATTATTGCCCTTTTTGAAAGCGTCAAGAAAATCCAGTGTATCGACCGGCTGTTGTCGGCCCTCGAGAATATTTTCCAGACTATTTCCTGCAGCGTTTAAAATATCCATTGCAGATGCAAATGGCGGGGCATAGGCAACCTCAAGGTTTGAAATATCACTGACAAGCGGTTTGTAAGGTAATAGGGCTGCCACAGCATCCACTCGGGACTTGACAGCATCACCACCCTTACCTGCCGCCTCTATTCCCAATATCTGACGTGTTCGACGATCCGCAATAAGCTTAATGGCCATCAGTTCCATAGATGGATAAAAATGGGCCCGATCCCCCTGGATGACGACAGTATGAACCGGATCAAATCCGGCCTGCCTGGCTTGTTTTTCTGTGATACCCGCACGTGCAATGCCCATTTCAAAGACTTTCAAACAAAAGCTTCCCACTGTGCCCTTGAATTGTTCACATCCACCGGCAATGTTGGTACCAATGATACGCCCGTGTCGATTGGCCAGAGAGCCCAATGGCAAAGGATGACATTGGCCTGTAATCAAATCGGTCATTTCGATGCAATCACCGCCTGCATAAATGTTTGGGTCGATTGTTCGCAGACAGTTATCAACAATCAGGCCGCCAAATCGCCCCACTGGTAATCCGGCTGATTTGGCGATGTTGGTATTTGGACGAACACCCACTGCCATAACAACGAGATCGCATGGAATTGTAGATCGATTGGTTTCAACGCCCTGAACACCTTGCTCGGCTGTGCCGACAATTTTGGTCACGCCTTCATTGAGCCGCAAATCAACGCCATTTTCTTTCATATGGGTTTCGATAACCCTGGACATATCTTTACCAAAGGATGTGGGCAACAACTGATCCAGCATTTCGACCAGGGTTGTTTCAACCCCCCACAGATCAGTCAGTGCTTCAGCCATTTCAATACCAATGGCACCTCCACCAATGATGACCGCACGCTCAACCTCTCCTTTGGAAACCATTGTTTTGACCTGTTCCGCCTGATGTAAATTGGTCACTGCTGTTACACCCGGCAGTTCGATGCCTGGTATTTCAGGAATAATTGGACTTGCCCCCAAACCCAAAACCAATTGATCGTAGGTAATTGTATCTTCAGTTTGCTGAACGAGATTTCTGATGCGAATCGCTTTATTGGGGCGATCAATGACAAGTGCTTCTGTCTGCGTGAGAACAGAAAATCCTTTGACCCTTTCAAAATATTTTTGATCTCTGACAACATGCGCACTGGTTGAGCAAAGACCTTCAAGCTCAGCCACATCCCCGCCAACATAATAGGGGATACCGCATCCGCCATAAGAAATGTAGCTGTCCTTATCAATCATGGTTACTTGAATACTGGGATCAAGGCGTTTTATGCGACAGGCCGCTTTGGGGCCCAGGGCAACTGCACCAATGATTACAACATGTTTTGACATAATAACTCCTGTCGGTAGTTACAAACACAAATCGTTGCAACTACCAGTTTTGTGATATCTAAAATTGTATTTGCCATATCAAGACTGTATTATCCTCACTTCCGGATGCTAATATCTTTCCATTTGGATGAAATGCAATATCATACACCTGTTTTTTATGTTCCTGAAGTTCACCAATTTTTGAAAATTGTGATTTCATACGTTTCCACAGAATAATACACGAATCCCAACTTCCAGTTGCCATATAGTAACCATCAGTCGTAAAGTCGATGCTGTGTACCATTTTCTTATGTGCCTTCAGGCGTTGATTCAAGACAAATGATATGCCATTATCTTGATACACAAGGATTGTACCATTGTATGCACCAACTGTCAGTATATTCTTATTGGGGTGAAAAGCCAGACCATTGAGAAAGCGAGCGTCACTGGTTATGGTTTGATATGGCAGATATTGATCATACTCTTTTTGATAAATGCGAATAATATTTTTTCCGCAGACGGCTAAATATTTTGCGTTTTGACTGAAGCATAAATTGGCAATACTTGCGCCATGATCTGGAATTTGTTGATGAAACATATACGATTTGCCAATTTTTTTCCAAATTCTTACTGATGCATCATCACTGCCAGTGGCCACAATCAAACCATCAGGACTGAAATCCAGACAGGTAACCCAGTCTGTATGGCCTGACAAGATATGGTACGCCTGAAAACTATTAAGATCAATTAATCCCACATCGGTTTCATTTTTATATTTGGGAATGGCAAGATATTCTTCATCAGGTGAAAATGCGATGGAAGCCACTTCTTTAATGAGATCATTCGTTTGCCAGAGTACGCTAAAATTCTGATCAAATATTGTCAGGCTGGTTTCTGCCGAGGATGTTGCAAAATATTTGCCTGATGGCGAAAAAGTGACTGACCATACACGTCCTTTAAAATGGTTCAGCTGTTTCCAATTCATTGCATGAAATTGTGAGGTACAGGCAAACATGAAAATGATTAATAAACAGCTTGTTAGCAAATATTTCATTTGTTTCTCTCCTGTTCGCAGAAAACTTTATGGATCAATTATGCGCATTTGTCAAGAAAAATTACTGTGGATTCTGAAGTCTTTCCGAAGGCTTTTCCAGCTTGTATTCTCGCATTTTTTTATAGAGTGTTGGGCGGCTGACACCCATCAACCGCGCTGTTTTGGCTTTATTCCAGGCTGTTTTGCTTAGGGCTTCAAGATATGCTTGAGCTTCATCAGCAGCACTGACATATTTCTTCTTGGGTGCATAAGCACTGGCGTTAATTGTCATTTTCAGTTCAGGTGGCAAATGGTCAACAGCGATTGTCCGGTCATTGCACAAAACAAAGGAATGTTCAATGGCATGCTGCAACTCTCTAACATTTCCCGGCCAATGATAATCCATCATAATACGCACCACCTCATCAGACATGCCATCAATTTGTTTATTGAATATTTTGTTAAATTGCTTACAAAAATGACTGAACAGCAATGGAATATCTTCCAGGCGGTCCCTTAAAGGGGGCATATGGATTTCTACCACTTTAAGCCGATAATACAAGTCCTCACGAAACTCACCCAACCGGACTTTTTCTTTTAGATCTTTGTTGGTTGCGGTAAGCACCCGAACATCCACTTTATGGGTTGCTGTCTCCCCCACGCGCTCAAATTCTTTTTCCTGAAGTACACGAAGTAATTTCAGCTGGATCAGGGGGGAAATATCACCAATTTCATCCAGAAATATCGTGCCGCCATCAGCCGCCTGAAAGCGTCCAATACGACTTCTGATGGCACCGGTAAAGGCCCCTTTCACATGACCAAAAAGTTCGCTTTCAAGCAAGTTTTCAGATAAGGCAGAGCAGTTGACTTTGATTAATGGTTTATGCGCACGATCACTGCCATAATGCAATGCTTTTGCAACCAGCTCTTTACCTGTTCCACTTTCACCATTGATCAAAATTGTTGTGTTGGTACCGGACAGATTTTCAAGAAGTCGATATATATTTTGCATGGTGGAGCTTTTTCCAATAATATTGTGAAACCGATGCTGTTCGATGAGTTCACGTTCAAGGTCATGAATTTTTGTGGTATCTCGAATAACGAGAACAGCTCCCATGATTTTATTGTATTTGTCTTTCAATGGCGATGACGACAGAACCACCACCTGACGATCTTTTTGTTGATGTTGGCATTCAACCCGATATTCCTGAACCACGTTTTGAGTTGTCAGTGTTTCATCCAAAACAGTTTCGCAGCCTTTGTTACAGTGTAAAAACAGATCACTAAAAGAACTGCCAATGATTTGATCTTTTGGAACACCGCAAATTTTTGCCACCGCATCATTGGCTTCAATCACGCGTTTATCGTCATCAACGGTCAATATGCCATCTTTGACACTTCGAAAAATGGCTTCAAGGTTTAATCTGAATTTTTCGTTGGCAGCTTCTGTTTCTTTCAGCCGCATGACCACCCGAATTTTCGCCAAGAGTTCTTCTTTTTTAAATGGTTTAGTGAGGTAATCATCTGCGCCGACATCATAGCCTTTCAATCGTTCTTTCAACATGGCCATTGCAGATACCATAATAATTTTGACCAGACGAAAATGCTCATTGGCGCGAATTTTCTGGCAGACCTCATAGCCATCCATGCCTGACATGAGAATATCCAGAAGAATCAGATCCGGTTCAAAGTCTGGTAAGATCTTAAGCGCCTCTTCGCCGCTTGATGCGGATCGAATATCATATCTTTCTTCTCTTAAAATGTCTTCAAGTAATGAAATATTGATGGGTTCATCATCAACAATTAAAATTTTATTGGGCTTCATGTTACTCCCTTTTTGTTTTGAGTAATTAATACTTGCTTTTTTATATTATTATGTTTTAGCTTGTTTCATCTAACTGGATATTCATTTTTTCTTAGGAATGCTCGGAAAATGCCATGCTCATTTTTCTTGTTCAAATATTGAGTTTAAATATCATAATAAATCCAAAAATTGAGGAGAATCCAATGAAATTTTCAAAAATACATGATTGTTTGAATAAATCAACTCCTGAAAAAAATATTCTTGTCAAGGGCTGGATTCGGACGAAACGCGATTCAAAAGAGTTCTCATTTATCGAAATCAACGATGGGTCATGTTTGCAAAATATTCAGGTGATCACAAAAAATGATCTGACCAATTATGAGGCAATCAAAAAATTGTTGACCGGCAGCGCCATTTCAGTCACCGGTGATCTCGTTCCATCGCCGGGAAAAGGTCAAAAATGGGAATTGATTGCACAATATGTCGATATTCTTGGTGAAACCCCACAAGATTATCCGCTACAGAAAAAACGACATTCAGATGAATTTTTAAGAACAATCCCACATTTACGACCGAGAACCAATAAATATGGCGCCATGTTTCGGATACGATCTGAATTGTCGTATCAAATTCATACGTTTTTTCATCAGCGCGGGTTTCAATATATTCATACACCAATCATTACAGGTTCTGATTGCGAAGGTGCAGGCGAACTATTTCAAGTCAGCACAATGGATATTGCAAATAACGACAAATTACAAGTAGATTTTTCAAAAGATTTTTTTGGGAAAGAAGCTTACCTGACTGTTTCCGGTCAACTGGCAGTGGAAATGTTTGCCCTTTCTCTTGGTAATGTATATACTTTTGGCCCCACATTTCGTGCAGAAAATTCCAATACACGTCGTCATGCCGCAGAATTTTGGATGATAGAACCAGAGATGTCCTTCTGTGACCTATATGAAACCATGGATCTGGCAGAAACGCTGATTCAAAATATCATCCAGAATATGATGTCAAACTGTCAGTCGGATCTGGAATTATTTGCTCGTTTTGTTGACAAAACTTTGATGACAAAGCTGGCAACAATCATTGAAAATGATTTTATACGTATTCCATACCAGGAAGCAATAAATATCTTAAAAGCATCCAGAAAAAAATTTACATACGATCTATCTCATGGCAATGATTTGCAAGCAGAGCATGAATGTTATTTAACTGAAGTTCATTTTAAGAAACCTGTTATTTTATACGATTATCCCAAATCAATAAAACCATTTTATATGCGTGTCAATGATGATGCATCCACAGTGGCTGCCATGGACATGCTCGTTCCGGGTATTGGCGAAATCATCGGTGGCAGTCAGCGTGAAGAAAGATACGATATGTTGTTAACGCGCATGAACGAAAGCAATATTCATATCAAGGACTATCAGTGGTATCTTGAATCACGTCAATATGGATCAGTTCCGCACAGCGGGTTTGGTTTGGGTTTTGAACGTTTTTTGATGCTTATTACCGGCGTAAAAAATATTCGTGATGTCATCCCTTACCCCAGAACCCCCAAGCAATTAATGTTTTAGATTAATAGCGCAGCAACCACTGCAGCCATCCCTTTTGAGATTGAATGGCAGCTTCCGGGCAAATTTCCATACAACAAAAACATCGAATACAGGCATTGTAATCATACACTGGAATTTTTCCATCATTTGCTGCACGAGATATTGCTTTGGCAGGACATATTTGCCTGCACTGATAGCATAGGGTGCATTTTTCAGGATTGGGTACCGGTTTTTCCACAAGTAACTGCTTAAAAAATGGTGATGTAAACGGCCATCTGACAGCATTGGAAAAAATGCTGTTTTTTGACGCTTTAAACGATGATATTTGTAAGGCGTCTATATTATCGCCAACAAGTTCAATTTCATCGGGCGAAGAAATACAGAAAGGTCGCTCAAAACCTGCTTTCAGGGTGGGGACATCGTCCGGAAATATTTTTACAATTTGTGTCGCACTCCAATCGACAGCCAATGGATCACGCCCCACAATAATTACACCGATCTGTCTCGGTGTTCCAGACAATCCAGGCCCCTCGCCTTCCATGCCAAGAATGCCATCCATGATATGTAACATTGGTTTGGGCGGATCGAATCCATGACTGAGCGCACCAAATAAATCCATCATAAAATTGGAAAAGTCATCTCGTGAAGGTGCTTTTAAATGAACTCGGGATTTTTTTAAACCAGGAATCGTTCCAAACAGATTTTTCAATGCACCGGTGAGTATTGTCAGACCATGCGTTTTTAACTTGGGCAAATTGATCAGCATATCGACATCAAAGAACGCTTTTGATATTTCAATTTTTTTGTACCGATGGGCATCATCAAATGGAATCAGTTGCGTGGGGGTCATATCTGGTACTTCAACATGAAGGGCATCAATCAAATCCCCATAAGGCGTTTTCTTTAAAACTGTATTCAAACCATGAATGGCCGGATTTTCAAGTAAGACCGGTGTGCCATCATTTTCTCTGACAATCTGAACAATGGCTTTAAAAAAAGCTGGATGCGTTATTATTGCACGATCTGGGTGACTTGGAAGCAATAAATTGGGCTTAAGGCCTACGCGCATTCCAGAAAACAAGCTGGGATCAAAATCAATTTGTGCAAATCCTTCACGTATTTTGTCGGTTAAAGTTGGATCGTCATAGGATGCACATGCTTTTAAATAGACTTTTTCCACAATTCTTCCTCTGGGTTGAAATTTTATTTGTATGGATCAAAAAAATCCCCATATGGCTTTCTTTTCCCGACAGGTCTGACAAGTCCGACAGGTTTGACCTGTCGGATCTGCCGGACTTATTGAGATAAATATAATCAATATACTAATGACGATCCGATTTTTCCTGAACTTGAGTTGTCTTTTTAGAGGCATCATCTGCTTTTGATTCTGTTTCTGATTGATCTGTTTTATCTGGCTGCTTGACTGTTTTTTTACCATCAATCACTTGAAGTCGGTCTTTAATCATATCTTTCTGATAATTCTTTTCAGCCAGATCTTCAGCTTCTTCAATATATTCCCTGGCTTTTTCAATATCGATTTCAGATCCTTTTTGTATGGCCATATCCGCTTTCAACACAAACATCATAAAATCAATACCATTCAAACGTTTTTGAATCTTTCGCTGAATATCTTCATTGGCAAACTGATACGCCATTTCAAGATAGTCCTTGACCTGAACCAGATTGGGAATATTATCTTCAGACAATACATCACTGGCCTGATCCAGATAAAAACTGCAAATCAATGGATCGATTTCAGATTGTGAATAAAAAGCTTGTTCAGTTTCAGGAAGTTCCATTCCCATCAATGTCAGCATATGGGATTTTCCCATTGGAGAAAAATTACCCTGCCAGACTTCCACACCAGCTTTTCCATCAAGCAGATAAAATTTGCTGCGGTTTGAGGAGCTGGCCATATACAACATAAAGAATAAAACAAGAATGCCGGCAAAGACACCTTTTACAGAAGTTGATATAAGTTGGGTATCATTGTTGGTTTCCAAAGTATAATCCGAATAATCAGATTCGGGCGTAATGAGTGTTTCCGAAATATCTTCTTTATCCTTTGGCTCAGCGGAAATCTGTTCTTTGGATGGAATGGATATACTATCTTCATTTGGCTTTGCTTCAACAGTTTGTTCGTCAGGCGCAGCCTTTTCTGCCTTCATCTCGTTTACAGTTGTATCAGACTTTGATTGTTCCTGAACAGGCTCGGGAATATCAGTGAAATCAATTTTTTTAAACAGCAATTCACGAATGCGTCTGATATCATCAGGAGACCCTTCGATAAAGGGTGGCGGATCAGAAATATGTGCCTGTGATTTCATAGGGGATGGAACGACTGATTGGGATGCCCAGGCGGAATATTTATTTTTCAGCAATTCTGAAACTGGCACTGCGGGCTTATTTTTTTCTATTTTGACAGGGGCAGGTTTCGATTTTTCATCTTTGGACGTTTCTGTTAGTGGTTGAACATCTTTTAAAGAAATTGTCTGGAGCAATAACGACCGGATTTTTATTTGTTGACCTGAATCAGAGACATCAATATATGGCGGGGAATCAGGTAAATGGATTTCTTTTTCAGGGGGCTCCCAAAGTGATTTTGGAGCAACCGCATATGTTTGTCGGAGCAAATCAGCAATCGGTATACTTTTTTTGGGTTTTGGTTTTGGCGGGGGGATATCTGTTATATCAATTTTTTGCATCAGCAAGCCCTTGAGGCGGCCTAATTCTTTCGTGTCATCAATTTCGAAAAAGGGTGGTGCATCAGGAATGGCATCATATGACATGCGTTTGGGTGCTGGTTCAATCACAATGTTATCCGGCTTTTCAAATTTTCGTGTCAAAAGATCCTTTATTGTGACTTTTATCTTTTTGACGCTTTGTGTATTTTTCGTCTTTTTCGTTTTTGTGGATTTCGATTTTGAAGCGGACATCTTTTTGGTTGTTGACGTCTTTTTGGCTGTTGACGTCTTTTTGGCCGAAGTTTTTTTGGCCGTTGATTTCTTTTTTTCCTCAGTCGATTTAGCAACAGCTTTTTTCTTTGCTGTCGCTTTTGATGTTTTTTTCTTAGCCATAAATCCTCTCTTTTATATTTCAGGAAGCTTTGAAATTGAACGCTTTCCTGATCATTGTTAAAACCATTTCATTTTTTTTAATACAAATTGATATTATTAGCATTTTTAACACAAAAATGAAAGAAAAAAAATAATGTTTGTTCTGAAAACGATATGCGTTATAAATACAAACGTCTTTTAAAGGCTTAATCACTCGCACTGAAAAAAAAATGAAAAAATTTCATTTTTTTTGAAAGAATTTTGAATTTTTCGTGTCTATATATATAGATACCCTTTTCAAAAATCGACGGTTTTTGAATTTCTGTTTTGAAATCGGCAGTAACTTATTTTATCTTATTCGTATTTTATTAAAAAGATTTAAATTAGTTACCGATTGATTCAAATATTTTTTGAATAAATTGTAAAAATTTAAAGCTCCTGGCACTTTTTTTGCCATCATTGGAGTATTGATTAAAAATTGAAGGTGAAATATGAAACAAATGAAAAATGAGAATCTGGATTTGTCAGAGCATGCTTTTTTTAAATCATTTCAATATTTTTTTAGTGATTTGAAAAAATATGTGGGATTTTCAATCGCCATATTGTTTATTCATTCAATTATCCTTTACATGGGAAGTTATTTATGGGTGAACTATAATGGCATTTATGAATCTCAGGCGTTTTTTAATGCATACATTCATAGTGGTTTTGACATTGGCTATTTATTCAGTCACAATTTATGGTGGCTTTCATTGCGAGTTCATTTTGTAGTCAGTCTTGTATGTTTGATTAATGCGATATTCTGCAAATTTTTTTTAATTACAAATCATTATGAAGTGAAGTCATTTTTGGCCAAACTTATTTTGTGGTATATCCCAAACATGCTCGTTGCCGCATTTTTTATTGAGGATGCTTATATTTTTGATTATCGGACCGCATTTTTAATTTGTATGCTGCCAGGGCTGTTTATGAGTCATCCCAGCATGATGGTTGTCAGAGCAATTATCCCTGATATCGGGGATATTCATCGGTTATTTTTATGGTGTATCTATCGAAAAAAGACTGTGACAGCAATGATGTAGACATATCTTCTGAGAATGTTATCATGCCCCCCATTGATGGCACACTTGATCTGCATACTTTTTAACCCACTGAGATACATTCTTTGATTCCTGAATATTTGAATGTATGCCGGCAAAAAGGAATCACTCGTGTACGAATTAATAGTGTCTTGGGCAATTCTTAACATCGGATTTGATTGAATTGATAATCGTATCGTTAAGTTGCGGATAATATTGTTTCTTTTTAGCGGATTGCCTGATCCTGTCCGCCCACTGGCGAAATGAATCCACGTTTTTCAGTGTGTGATCTGCATTTTTTGCGTTGCCCTTTCTAGCAATTTCCTGGATTCCCTCAAACGCCTGTTCATCAGCGGGAAAGTACATCGGTATCATGCCACCATCCTTTGGAATTGCATCGAATATTTTCCTGGAACGCCTTTCACGCTCACAGTCTTCAACAAATTTATCCAGGCTGAAAAAGTTGAGGCTGCCTGATGCCCCCATGGCGTGTCGTACAATATGTACACCATACTTTCGCAAGGTGTTGCGACTTAATTCAGATTCGAAAATCGCCTGTGAAGTAACATCCGCTATACTCGTACTACCTCCGGTCTGGGCGGAAGGGAATTGTGTAATCCAGGTGTTGACACGCGCCAGTGCGGCATTGATAAGCGTCTGTTGGGGAGAACTGTAAGAAAGATTTCCGCCTGAATCAACAACACTGGGGATGCCACAATGGATGCACGATATACCCTGATTGACTGTTTGAGCAATCACCATCATGAAAAGAACCTGTGCATGGTTTTGTGTCAAGAAAGATTCCGGGCTGACAGGAGCAGAAATTCCAGCAAGACTTTGATCGATCAGTAGAAGGTTATTGCCTGTTCTGGCACTTCGCAAAAAAGGATTAACCATGTTATTCATAGGCGCTAAGGCGGTTATCAGGCTCGTGCCATCAAGCCAGTATTCTTTGTTCTTGAAAAATGTCACTTCGTCATCGTTCATCGTATTGGTTGTGATCATTTTGAGCCCTTGATAGCTTTTTTCCATCAGTTGAGCAATCTCAAAAAGAGAAGTACTCCTGTCGCAGGCAACCGGCAGACTAAAAATTCCTGTAACATCCTGTTGGTCACTCACAGTATGAATTATGGTTTCATATTCCTCACGATTGGCCGGACGAAGCATTTCGTCGCCAATCCGCTTTAGAAAAGGGGATGTGGCACCAGTACCAAAAGTATTCATACCCGGGTCCCCTGACAATTTACGAGGTACTTGCTCCAGGCAGTGATTGATATAATCCTGTTTCAATGGGATAAAAATTGCTGTTTCATTGTCAAAATCTATGGCATCAGCTTCCATGAGAAGATCCATAAGAAGCTGATTCTCGGCGATATTTATTCCAATTTCAGTAAGTACTCGTTTTGCGTTTTCATCAATGCGCTGGTAAATGGCCTTCTCTACAATCAGATCGTCGATATCTTCCATTCTGCATCGCACTTTTTTTAATACAGTTTCTTCATTGATATGAGTGAGCATGTCGTCATAGATCTCTTTGGCTTTTTCGAATTGTGCTTTCTTTTCCAGGGAGATTCCCTTGCCAAATGTTTCATATGCAATTGTCATCTTCATGCTATTTATCCATTATTTTCATATAATTATAAGGGAGAATTATCCCTGTAAATTGTATAGACATTCAATTATGATGAACAATATTTTTCTTTTCATATTCATAAAGATTATATTTTTAAATGATTATGATAAATGGCTTCCTGCTCATCCAGAATTTCGCAAATAATGTCAATACTGGTCATTGGATTCATCAGCACAGACCGAAGAACAACCTGTTTAAATCCATTTTTTTCTAAAGTCGTTCTGGATACAAAGCTATGCCCAGCTTGTCTTTGCAATCGTTGCATCCGAATATTTATTTGATTGATTATTTTATTAAATTCCTGTTTTTCTTCAAATGATGCTTTCAGCCATTTTTCTCTGATGGATTCAGGAAAAACGCGGTATGTCAATATATTAAGTTGGGGGGCGGACACCAGTGCAAATAATGGGCGCCTTTGAATTTCA